>ERZ795032.483-NODE-483-length-43719-cov-23.962990_pt1 | contig 43719 bp, 53 predicted proteins | sample MGYA00375124_ERZ795032 | MGnify/ENA primary metagenome ERZ795032 (study PRJEB30167, sample SAMN05720154) | activated sludge metagenome | isolation source: Anaerobic digester | place: China | collected 2015-12-16 ...
ATGATCAATGATCAATGATCAATGATCAATGATCAATGATCAATGATCAATGATCAATGATCTTGCCCCTATAGTTCAATGGATAGAATAGGAACCTTCTAAGTTCTAGATGTAGGTTCGATTCCTACTAGGGGCACAATATCGCGGAAATTATCAATTATCAAATAATACAAAATTCAAATACCCAAGACTGGATTTTTTCGCCAAAATGGGGTAATATCGTTTTGTCAATGGTGGGCGTAGCTCAACTGGTCAGAGTTTCGCACTGTGGATGCGAAGGTTGGGGGTTCGAATCCCCTCGCTCACCCAGAAGGGGATTTTTAGAGAAGACTTTGTCAAAATTAGCTTCAAATTGGCTGATTTTGAGAGGTTCGAACGCTTTATAAATCGTATTTATCTCTTTTGCCGCCTTTTCCACCAGGACAAGTGGTTTTTGGATTGAGATCGAGAGAATCTGGTCTTTTAGGGTGAGGTTCGAACCAAGCGCGGCGAGTATCTCTTTTTTATCTTCCAGGCTGCCGTTTATGAATTTTTGCAGGGCGCAGGCCGCAAAGTCAAACAGCCTTTCGGCTTTTTCCAGCCAATCGTCGGCATTGCTGTCGCTTTCGTTAACCAAGGCCAGTAATCTTGCTTTTTCCCGGTTCAGCGATGTTTTCTTTTCGGAAAATTCTTCGGGCGTGATTTCCTCGTTCATTCTCATTTCGAGCAACCGATCCAACTTATTGAGACAATCGTCATAGTTTTTTCTCTGTGCGGTTAAGATCGATTTCCGGCTGCCGACTTCCTTGTCGGCTTCTTTCTTGAGTTGGGCGATGGCCCATTGGCTGAATTCCGGCGGAATCTCGATTCTTTTCAGGATATCCATGATCTGTGCTTCCATTTCTTCCTTGCGGAGGTATTTTTGTGAACAATCCGATCGCTTGCGCTTGGTGCAGCGGTAAAACGTGTAAAAGTGGACATTGCCATTCTTTTGTCGTTTGATTTTGTCCTCGGCGGTAATTGCTGAACCGCATTCGCCGCACCGGATCATCCCGGTAAACGCGAATTTGTGCGGTGCGTGCGCTTTGTTGCGGTTTCCCAGAATCACCTGCGCCCGGTTGAATTCCTCTTCAGTAACCATCGGTTTGTGCTTCCCCTGGTAAATTGTTCCGTTGTATTTGAATTCGCCGTAATAAAACGGGTTGGTGAACATTGTATAAAATTTGCTCTTAACAATGCATTTTGGCTTCCGCTTGCTGATTAGACCCAGCTCTTTTTCCGCGTATTCGCCAACCTGTGCAACCGAGTAATTTCCGGTTAAGAATTTGTCCCACAGTTTTCTGACCAGCGGGAATCTTTCCGGATCGGGGATAATGTCTTTTTCACCCTTGATTTTGAATTTGTTGTTTAAGTATCCCAGTGGCGCAACGCCCGGAAGCCAGCCTTTTTCGGCCTTGGAACGGAGCCCTCTTGTCGTATTTACGCTTAAATCCCGGATGAATTGATTGGCCATTCCCATTTCAAAATTCATCATTAGGACGTTGTCGGCCGGGTCGTAGCTTCGTTCGTAGGTTTGTATGCCCTGTATTATACTGCCTTGCAGCAACCATTGGAGTGTGCCGCTGTCTATAGGGTTTCTTGTTAGCCGATCCAGTTTCCAGCAGATAATGCCGGCCGCATCTCCTTTTTTGATTCTTTCAATCATTGAGTTGAAAACGGGCCGTCCTGGCGCTTTCGCGGACTGCGATTCCTGCAGAATCTCGGTAATACGTAAATTTTCCTTTTTTGCCACCTTGGTCAGCTCGTTTATCTGCGATTCAATCGAAGCAACCTGCCGATCTTCACTCTCGGAGGATTTGCGGGCGTACAGGAAGTATTTGATTTTTTGATTGGTTTGCGTATTCATACAGCTCAATAAACACAATGCCTTTAATAACGGAACAAGGCAAGTTTTAGTGCATTTCGTTTGAACTTCACTTGGAAACCGCATTTGGGCTTATTTTAAGCTGAAATTGGGTTTCAAAAGTGAAGATATGTGAAGTGGATGGAAGTGAAACGAAGCGTAAAAACAAGACAAAATAATCGTTGAATTGCTATAACTTCCATTCAATTTCTGATTCTTTACCCCCAAATTCTTTCCATGTTCCGCCGTCTTTAGGGATAACCCACCATTTATTTCGAGACCATCTCATTTCTTGGCCATCATAATAAGGTCTTTTCCTCCGTTTATTACCATTTTTATAAAAAAATGAATCTCTTTGAGTATTTTCTGTAGTAGTCTCTGAATTAGATTGTGTGGATTTTGTAATCAAGTTTGTTCGATATCTGCAAACTTGATTGTCGTTTTTCAACAATGTGGTTTCTAAAAGGTTGACGATTTTTGTAATATCAAGTTGAAAGTGCCTTTTGGCAGGTATTCCTTTCCGCTCAACCTTCAAGAGATTAAATTTCTTGCATATTTTTATTGCGGTATCTTGTTCGGCTCGCGAAAGCGTTGTCTCATTCTCAACTTCATCGATGGTTTTATAGATCCAATTTTTATTGTTTCCCTTGTCCCACCAAAACAGGAGTTGACTTAAAAACAAGCCGGCGTTTGCGGATCCTAAAGCTTTTGCCAGGTCAGGATTAAACGCAATTTGCCTGGAGCTTAATACACTTGCAACTATCTTTTGGTATTTATTTCGTTCCATTTTAATTATCGCAACTTGTGCCAGCGTTTTAAGTTGCCCTTATTTAGCATTTCTTTGTTTGATTCGGGTACAACTTTGAGAACACTATCTGGGGCAAGGAGTCTTATGCCTTTTTGCTCTTTCGACCTTTTCTTTATCGTGAAGGGACATGGATTTTCTTCCGGCAGTCTATTTCTTAAATTAACTTCGGGATCAAGGATGCATATATTAACCGAACAGTCGTTGAATCTTGGGCAATGCATCAAATTTTTTGTTGTTTCTTCTTCTTTTGGCATATTTTTGTTTGATTAAATTCGATCGATTTGTTTCCGGGTAATGGTTTAAGGACAGGACGGAATAAATCCAAAAGCCGATTTCCCATTTTAATGGCTTCTTGTTTGTCGATCTCAACCCCGAAGCGTTTTGCATAAAGCGCTTGGAATGTATTAATGTCTTTATCGGAGAATGTCATAAGCGGTTAGAAACTATATATCCTGGTTTTGATTTCCTTGAGACAATTGAAATATCTCAATGGATCGATGTTTAATTCGTGATTCCAGAATTTGCTAACATCTGTTTCAAGATCTGTCGTTCTTTCGAATGAAAAAAATACCTTTTTGTTGTTTTTATCGATTGCATTTAATTTGTGACCTAATGTACATAGAGCGGCGACAAGCGCAAGGTCGGAGCTCACTAAAAAATTATTGTTCATATTGTTTGGTTTCTGGTTTGAAATTAACAAAAGAAGTTGTATGTTTGACATACAACGTTCATATAATCAAAAAACGGCTATTAAAGCCGTTTTTCCTGAGTTATTAACAACTACCAGAGTTGTACTAAGAAACTATTTCTATTCGGTATTTTTCGCTTAACCCGTAGCCGCTATTCTTTTTTCCCATAATTATGTCTTTGTCGGTTATGCTAAGGTGTTTTTTAATCATTCGACGAATGTTGCCGATTTCCGATCTGAGAACGGTTTTGTTCTTGCCCGACAGGAACCTTGATAAGTCAGAGGTTTCGTGGAGGCCTTTGTTATTGGCGAAGTATTTAATTAAAGCGTATCTATCTGATTTCGCATCAATCGGATAACATTTTTTAGGGTTGTCTTTCAAGTAAAGGCCTTTCGTAGCGGACAAAAATAATCCTACGATTCTATTTTTTTTATTTTGATTTTTAGGTAACGGTATTTTTATATTTTTTCCATCGCTCAATATTGTTTCTATTTTATTTATGTCGCAGTCGAAGTAAAAAAAGCCATGTTTTTCAGATAACGCTTTAGCTGGGTATTCAAAAAAATCTTTAGCGCTAATTTCAAAACAAACGCCATTCACGGTTCTTTTTGGAAATTCGCGAGGTAATATTTCCGACAAAACATCTTGTTCAAACGGTTGACTGATCATGATTTTTTTCAATAAAGCGATTTTGCTTTTATCAAAATATGAGAGATAATTGGACGTATTTTGCGGTAGGAAGGATTTAATCTTGTTCAAGTCGATTTCAACTAAAGCCGAGCTTTGAAGCTTGGTTTCTTTGGCTAAAAGCTGTAAAAAATCAATAATAAAGGGATCTTTTAATAACAAAAAGTCGCGGATTTTCATTTTAATCGTAATTGTAATTATAAATCGGGCTTATTTAAGCAATGTTATCAAAAATGGCTTCAAAATCAACAAAGGGTGTTTAATAAACGGCGGACCGTTTTAAGGTTGAAATTATTGGGATTTAATGTAAATTAGGACTTGTAAGCACAATTTGATGCCTAAACCCACCGGTTTTCGGTGGGCATGGCAAGAAAGCCATACGCAATACTGAACCCGTCGTTCAGGCTCCATTGCGTATGGTCTATACCCGAAAGGGTATGGGGAGCGCAAGCTCCGGCCTAGCGACGGGCTTTGTGTTATAGTCGCAATAATTGATTAAACATATGAACCAGAAAGGATTTATTCACATTCCGCTTTTAGTGGTCGTAATAACTTTGATAGCAACAGTCTCGGCTGGAACCGTAATGGTTTGGCATAATTTGAAAAACAGCAAAATTTCTTCAAGCGTTGATCAATTCCAGCCTCAGGCTCAAGCGATACAAGGTGATGCTAACAAAGAAAATATTAACGTTGAAAAAACTAAACCAGCCGAGACTATCAGTGAACCGCCATCTGTATTGCAAGAAACCGAGACGGTTTCGCAACAGAGTGATGTGGAATTAGCCAAAGCAGAGGCGGAAAAGGCGAAACAGGAAACGGAAAAGGCGAAAATCGAATTAGAAAAACTTAAAGTCGAACAGGAGAAATTAAAACAAATCCAGCCCGTAATCCAGCAGGTTGCCCCTCAACCGCATGAAATACAGAGCGGATCTGAAGAGTTAAAAATAGAGGCATGCAAATCAGAATACGACGCGCATAAAAGTGAAATGATCGCCGATGTGGATAAGCAATTAAATGATATTAAATCTGTGCTCCAGAACTCCGAAGAAGAAAACTATAAAAAATGTGTTTCTGATATGGCGGCTCAATGGAATACCGCCACAGGGATTGATCTTAGCGGTGTAAGCGGACAAACTGTTTCATCGACATACGATTATTTTGCAAAGATATGTCAGAAATCTATAAATGAAGCAAAAATGAAAGTGGCCCTGGAGTTTGATAATGTAAAAAAATCAAAATACAACAAGGTGGAACAACAGCTCCAAGCAGAATACCAGCAGTGTTTGCAGGAATAATTAAGTAATAATTGTTTTTTGCTTCCTGAGTGACGGCATAGTATTTTGCGCTGGCTATATATTCACAATCATATGTTAAATTTTTATTCCCTTCAGCCTTCGACTAGAATGTTTATTGTTGGCTTGGTCGCATCTTTTTTGTATTTATTTGAGATTGACCTTAGATCAATCGATTCGATTGTTATGGTTAGAGTGGCTTCATTGATCAATCTGATTTTTGTATTAATGGGGCCAGTTTCAATTTTTACATTGGTTGTTGGTTCCTACAGGGGCGTTAAAGAAATAAGGCAACAAATAAAGCATCCTTCATCCATAGGGCTAAAATCATTTTATAGATTGGCTATAGTCTTAGGGATTGTTTTATTTTTTTGGGGATTATTTGCTTTAATAAATTATCCGTTAGAATCTAATTTTAAGAGTAGAACATTATTTTTTGTAGTATTTTTATATATATTTTTTGCGCGTTTTGTATGGAAAGTTTTTAATTATATAGTTACATCCCCTCAAAAAGACGAAAATGGAAAGTAAAAATCAACCGGATTACAAAACAATAGCGGGGGCATGGAAGATTGCTTCGGATTTTGCCGATGCTGAAGCTAAAAATGCTAATTCTTTATTTGCGTTTAACGGTACGCTTCCTTATAAAAAAGATAAAATCGTTTTGGCATTAATAAATCTATTAACCTCGGATGATTTTCGCGCGTTGATGCACAAAAGGGACGGCGGCGAGAAAGTATTGGATGAGCTTGCCAGTCTTTTGTTCAGGATTGCGACGATTTATATACCAAGCGAATTTGAATATAAAGAAATTATTGGATTGAAAAAATTTGGCGAGAAGATTGCAAAATGCGATTCCGAGGAAGATTTATTGCGTGAAAAATTTTGAGATAGGGCAAAAATGTGCTAAACTAAAAATGTGAGGGCTTAACAATTTAATTCGAGCGTCACTTAATTGGCGCCGGATGATTCTGCCGAAAGGCAAGGCGAACCGGGAAATCTGCGGCAAACCTTATGAATTATCGCGACTAACTGCAAAAAAGGCGGTTGGGAGATTTCACTAATCCAAGAGGTATAAATCTTGGGGCATTCGTGAAAGCTCTTAGCCGCTTTTTTAATTGAATCGGCAACTAAACGTCGACGGATGCTCCGGGATTTTGGCTCTTTCAAAAATATGCAAAATATGAAAAGAAAAATGCATTTTGTGGAGTGCAATGATTGTGGGTTTGCCGTTGGATTCGATTACCCGAACGAAACATTCTTTTTCTGCAAGGAGCACAAGTTTGGCGTTAACGTGCCTAACGAAGATCTCGATATGAGCCATATTTGCAAGGGTTGCATGAAGGAAATGGAAAGATACGAACTTTACGATGAGGACAATGTTTGCCCGATTTGCAACGATATTATGGACATGTGCTATCAGTTTGTGAAGGAATAGCATCCCGGAATTTGCTGATCTTAAAATTAAACAAAAAAACTTATGAATATTTTTTTCGTCCGTCACGGACAAACAAAATGCAATGAATTGGGCTTGGGCCAGAATGATTATGAGCCGCTTTCGGCTATCGGTTTGAAGCAGGCGGAAATGATCGCCCGGCGAGTTAAAGCTTTGCCGATCGATATAATCCACGCCAGCCCGATGAAGCGTGCATCTCAAACTGCGAAAACAATAAAGGCGGCGGTCAACAAGGAGATAATTTATTCGGAATTATTGGTAGAACATCGGTTGCCTTCGGTAATGATCGGCAAAGCGCTTGAATCTTCCCTGGCTGCTCAAATCAGGGAAGAATGCAATCTCTACCAGGATGATATAGGCTGGCATTATTCCGATGAAGAGAATTTTCTTGAATATAAGGCGCGGGCCAGGCAAGCTTTGGAATATTTGTCGGGCTTGCCGCAAAAGAATGTTTTGGTGGTTTCTCATGGGAATTTCATCAAAATGCTGGTGCTGACAATGACCTTGGGCGATCTTATCAAGCCGGCGGTGCTTTATGCGTTTGCCAACAAGTTTCGATTGCGCAACACCGGCCTTACTTATTGCAAAAAAACCGCTACCGGCTGGAGTATCGAGGCCTTTAACGATCATCAGCATTTGGGATAACCAGACTATGCCAGTCGGTAAAGTTAAAAATAAAGCCGGCCCGGAACAAGGGGTCGGTTTTTATTTTACCGGACGATTGAAACGATTGGCGGACAAAGCCGGATAACCGGTTCAAACTCTTGCCGGTCGGGGAATGTTGCCACTTCCTGATAAAAATGGCTCAAAATGGCACAAGCGGCTTCAAGGGTTGGTAGACTCGGGTTAGCTGGCCTCGAAAAATTGTTTAAGCTGTTTGAATTGAAAAAGTGGCCCAAAAGAGGTAAATTTTAATATGCGCTAAAAGTTTTCGATAAGCTTCCTTTATTTTGCGCCTATAGCTAAATAAATCATGAATAATCAATATTTTGTCCTTATACTGTCTGTAGTTTGTTTTTTGGCTGGATTATATTTAGGAAAAATAACTTGGGACATTGATCCCACTGAAAAAATTGCCAAAATAGTTTCGTGTGAAGGATACGAAGAAGAATTTCTTAAAAAAATAGGATATAAAGATCGCAATGATTGTGTCCAGCTTAATTTAGCATTAAATAAACAGCATGCAGAAGATTGCTTAAAGGGGATTAAACTGAGCGGCGATGATGCATATGAAAAGAAATTATTAGATCTTTGCGTTTTTCATTTGTTTGAAAAAGATTCAATTTTTTTAACTTCAGAATACGTGCTCTACAAAAGGGAGTCAAAGTAAAAAAGGCGGATAACAGGAAAATGTTATTTTTCAATATTAAAACAAAAAATATGGAAATCAATACAATTAATTATCTGAACAGTAAAGTTTGGTATAGGTTATTAAAAGTTTTATTCTTTTTTTCATTTATAATTATTTTTTTGTTGGTAAATTTTATGGTTTGGATGCTAACTGATGATAAGAAGATCTCCGATAAGACTTTTATTGAGGTTGGGAAGATTATAAAGCAAGAATACCCCGCTTATAGCGATATGGACGATCTTGATGTAGGGCGAAAGATTTACCAGAAAAGACGTTATGATGAATGGGAAAAATATACTACATATGGGGAGGAATCATCTTTTACCCCTACCTACGGCAAGCGAATTAATGGTATAGATTTTTATCCCACAACGAGCTCAGAGACAAAAATTAAAATAGCATATACTTCGGTATCGTTATGGCAAAAAATTTCTTACAATATTTTTTCATCAATAATTGTGTTGGTTATTTTTTGGATCATTTCAAGAATATTTTTTTATATTGTTTTGGGGTCATTGTTGCCTAAAAAAAAATAAACTTATGGACAATATGCTTATTTGGGGAGGGTTAATTGTTGCTGTTATTTTAGCGGTCAATTATTTCCAGAACCAACAAGATGGTGATGACCGAGGGAATCGGATAAGGATAGACTATGATTACAAAAAGAAGGATTTTTTTATGTCACGTGCGGAGCATGACTGCTATGATGCGCTAATTGAAGCGGTTGGCAAAGAGTATTATGTTTTTCCGCAGGTGCACCTTTGCTCTATTGTTGACCACAAAATCAAAGGGCAAAATTGGCGGGGTGCTTTCCGTCATATTGACGAAAAATCGGTTGATTTTGTTTTATGCGACAAAAATTATATTGCGCCGCGGTTGGCTATCGAGCTGGATGACCAAACTCATGAACGGCTTGATAGACAAGTGCGGGATATAGAAGTTGAACGTATTCTTAATGGTGCTGGTATTCCCTTATTAAGATTAGGCAACCACGGGAGTTTTGATTCAATCGATGTTGCTCAAAAAATTAAATCTGCTATTGCGGGAGGTAATGGCATTAAAGCTGGATAATTATGGAGAATGGAGCTTTAGCGAGTATTTTTACGCTCACTTTTTTACTTTCAATCATTTGCTTAATCGCGGGCTTGATAAAGCCGGCGCTTTTTTCGCGGTTTTCGGGTAATGCGGTGTCCAAACGAAAAACAATTGCGTTAGTGACTTTTGGCGTGATTCTGATTTCATTTATGGGAGTGGTTATTTTTGCGCCGCCGGCGACGGTTCAGGATAACTCGGCTTTAACCAGCAGTGTTCAGCAACCAAGGGAAGACGACGCCAACGAAATTGTGGTTGGCCAGGGCGATGCTAAAAGCGAGGAGCACGAAGCTACCGTTATTCCGGCTTCGGAAGTAAAAAATAATTCAACTCAGCCGCAACAGGAAATCATTCCAACAGATGATTTGTTTTCCATTACCAGCGTGGTTGACGGCGATACTTTTAAGGCGGATATCAGCGGCGCGGTTCAAACCATCCGGGTGATCGGTATTGATACTCCCGAGACAGTGGATCCGCGCAAACCGGTGGAATGTTTTGGCGTGGAAGCTTCAAATAAAGCCAAGGCGGTTCTATCGGGCCAAAAAGTGCGGCTGGAATATGATCCAACACAGGGCGAGCTTGATAAATACGGCAGGTCGTTGCGGCACGTATTTTTGCAGGATGGAACCAATTTTGGCCTTTTAATGATTAAAGATGGCTATGCCCATGAATATACTTACGCCGTGCCTTACAAGTATCAATCCGAGTTCAAAGCGGCGCAAAAGCAGGCAATGGAGAAAAAGGCGGGGCTATGGGGCGATATTTGCCAATCGGCAACCGCGGTCGAGACACCAAATACTTCATTAGCGCCAGCTCAGAGCGATGGTTCGGGAAATTGTTTAATAAAAGGCAATATCAGTTCCAAAGGAGAAAAAATTTACCACATTATCGGTTGCCGGTCTTACAATCAAACCGTTATAGATGAAAGCAAGGGGGAGAAGTGGTTTTGTACCGAGCAAGAAGCGCTCGCTGCTGGCTGGCGCAAGGCCTTGAATTGCGATTAAGCAATGCCTAATGTTTCAAAATGATTACATCAAATCTTATCCAAAGAAGAATAGAGAGGTTTTGGGGATACGGCAGTTTGGAGGCGCCGGTTTGGTTCGTTGGTATGGAGGAGGGGCTTGGTAAAAATACGAATATTGGTGAACTTGAGGCCAGATTTCTTGCCGCTGACGGTAGGGTTACGGTTGATATGCGCCGCGATATGATGCTGGTTCCCGATCACATCAGGTTTTTTAAGGATTCAGCTCCCATTCAAGCGTCGTGGAAATATCCAATTGCTTTGTATTTGTATCTTAAAAATCAAAAAGAACCGTCTCCAGAAGAAATTCGTTATTATCAGGCGCATAAGCTTGGTGATAGTGAGCTAAAAAGCGATGTCGCAATTGAGCTTATGCCTTTACCGTCGCACAAAGCCAGCGAAGATACTTGGTTATATGCGAATTATGGAATTCCGGGCCTTGGATCGCGGAAAAAGTATCTTGATACCTATAAGCCCAAACGAACCAAGGAATTAAACCGCTTGATAAAAACTTATTTCCCCAGGCTGGTTGTCTTTTATTCTCTTACTTATCTTCCGGATTGGATTGAGGTGATGGGCGAAAACCCGAAGGAAGTTTGTCGGCAAATGTATTTTGCCAAAAACGGCAAAACTTCGTTTTGCGTCATTCCACAGGGAGTTTCCTTTGGAATGTCATACGCGAGGATCTACGAATTTGCCGGAAAGGTTAGTGGCGAGATTAAAATCTGATCTTCGGCGCTGTGCTGAAGGTTACGTGCACGTTAAACAGGTGCGAACATCGATTGCCAGACGACCTAGATTCAAAAAGTCGCCGGGAAGGCGGCTTTTTGGTATGATGAAACAAAAATAACTAATAAAATTGGCGTCTGATTAAAAATAAAGGCGGCGCGGATAATAAAATAAAAATGAACAAAATCACAATAGCATTTCTGTCGGCGTTCTCTTTTTTATCGTTGATAGTGGCGGGATATTTTTTAATAAAATACCCTTTCGACATTCCGATTTTTGGCGGGTATAGGAAGGTGGGCCTTGTTATGATCTTGTGCGCTTTCATCGCGCTTGGTTTTGGTATACAGTTTCTGCGCAATCCAACGGTTTATCCCCAGAGGCGGCCGCCGGCGTCTAAGTTGAAACCGTTTCGTTTTATATATATTGCCATTGCTGCAATTTGGGTTGTTGCTTTGATTTATACTTTAATTTACGGTATCATCCCGACAATCAATTGGTCATTGCAAAACTGAGACGAACTCGGATTTTAACTGGAAGAAAGATGTTCAAAAATATGAAAACGAATTGGCAATAATATATGCGTGAAGGGGGATTTATTCGAAGCATGAAAGAGCGATTTAAAATTGGATCAATCAAGCTGCCGTGCCGCCCAAGGAAAAACCAGAGTTGACACCATTTTCGCACCATTTTCCCACACCATTTTCTTACAAAATACAAAGCGTTTCGTAATTCAAGATGGTATAATAAAAAAATTGGTGAAATTGGTAAGGCTTAAAAATAAATTAAAATAATTAAATTAAATGGAAAACATTAGTAGAGCCTAAAACAATATAATCATAATCATGAAAAATAATAAACAAAGGTTTGCAACATTTCTCGTGGTTCTAATGGTTGTTGTGGTGGCATTAGTTGGTGTTGGTGTGTATGTTTATGTTGCTAAAAATGCTAATCCAAAACCGGCGCCAATAACAAAACAAGATGTCAACCAACAAGCGACAATAGCCCAAATAAAACCACAAGTAGTGCAAAATGTGGTAACTAACGAAGTAGCAAAAAAAGAAACCGCGACCGCAATGCCGGAAGAGGTAACTAAGAATGAATTGCAGATGGAATTACAAAAGAATATAGGCGGGCTTTCAGGGAGTTACAAATATCAATCGATTCCTAGTGGTGATTTTGTTGGTACCTTGAATGTTTTGCAAACTTCGGACAGTGACATTATTTTCTCTCTTTTCGCGGGCGGGCCGCGGGACCATGTTGGAATAATATATGCGACCAAAGTGAAGCTTAATGGGAATAGCGCAATTTATGAAAAAGATTTCGGAGTTACCGGTTGGGATGGAAAAATATGCAAATTTGAAATACTGTTTAATGAAAATAGTGCGGCAATTAAGGAAGTCGCTGGCGGTATAGCAGGTGATTCGCCTTGTGATTTTGGCGCCGGAGTTATGGCAGATTTTACCTATTCGAAAATATCAAACGATGTTCCAGAATTGTCGAAATGGAGCCTTCTTTTTTAATTTTTAATCAAACAGGTTTGAGTATTGATTTCCAGACGACCATGCCGGAGTTTGAAGCTAAATTATTGCTACCCTCTACGGGAAATCCGAACTGATTAACGGTTGTTGGGCGGTTTTTGGTTTTATGTTGCTTGCAATGGTTAGAGCATTGCATTTTGCAATGGTTAGAGCATTGCATTTTGCAAAGAGGCGGTTTTTAGTTGGTTTGACAAGGATACATTTTTATTTTAGGATATTGCAGTAAGGTTAGCTGTATTTTTGTTCATAAAAAACCGAAATGAGCAAAAGGAGATGAGAAAATGGTTGTATTGGGCGAGGAATCAGTTAAAGAAGCTCTTGAAATGTTGATTCCGGGTATTGTTTCTATCCTGGATCAACAGAAAGCGACATGGGGCCCCAAATTCGTTTATGGGAGTTTATCATATCCCAGCACAGAAGGGCTTAATACTATAACGAAATTCCACTTTGGGGATATAGATGCTCCATGGAATCCGGAATGGGGAGAGAAAAAGGATTTCCCCGCAGTGGCTGAGAGCAAGCGGCGATTAGCTGCTCGGCTGAAGGTGGCGACGAGCGAAGCTGTCGCTATGGAACCATGGAACCTTCAAGAAGGGGAATTCCTTTGGCCCGGAGGGTTTTACAGGCTTGGCATTAGCGTGGGGATATCGGGGGCCATGGGAAGAACGGATGAGGCAATCGCTGAAATGGTTGTCTCTGCGATCATTATGCTCGCGAGGTTGGAAACAGATAAAAGAATACAGGAGCATAAAATGCGAATATAAAAATTCGCTTAAAAGGGCGTTGCCCACCGAGACATTAAACCTCGGTCTTTTTTATAAATTTGTTGCCAAACAGGTGCGAACATCGATTGCCAGACGACCCTGCTATGCAAAGATCGTTCAAAAGCGGTTTTTAGTTTGCTGTATGTGTGATAAAATAAATAATACTTTCGTCCTGCGGCCTTGCCGCGTGATAAATGTATAAATTAAATTTATAAAAAGCAATATGAAAGGATTTGCTACTCTAATAGTAATTCTAGTTTCAATAGCCGTAGGATTGGTCGGCGCCGGAACATATGTTTATTTTGCCAAGATTTCCAAACCAAAACCTTTGCCAGCTATTAACGAAAAACCGACTCAAAATGAAATGGAAAAAGATGTTGAAGTAATACAAAAAAACAATACTGTAACTAATGTTTCAACAGAGACAACAAAAGAAGCAGATTCTGCCCAAAAGATTAATTTGGCGGAAAATTTTGCCGCATGCGATGGACTAAATCCAATATTCAGGGAGAACTGCTTCCAGGAAATTGCAATGGCAGAAAAAGATATTTCAATTTGCGACAAATATATCCAAATCCCGATGTTTTTGGGCAATTGCTATGCGGCGGTGGCTCAAGCCCGAGAAGATTATTCAATCTGCGATAAAATGGATAAATTTGGATCGGAATACCAAGCAAAATGCTACACTAAAGTTGCCGAGGCGAAAAAAGATCCTTCGATCTGCGAGAAAGTAACCGGTTCCTACGAAAGATCTGATTGTTATTGGACTATTAACTTGACCCTGCATGATGTTTCAATTTGTGCCAAGATTGACGATAAATACAAGAAAAATAGTTGTTATGAGAATATTGCGGAAGCTAGATTGGACGTGGCGATTTGCGGGATGATAATTGATGATAATTCAAAGCAAAGCTGTGTATCGGATGTTGTGACGGCCAGAGCGGTGGCAAGCAAGGAAGTCGCAATCTGCCAAGAAATTCAAAACAAGATTGAACTTGATAGCTGCTATAAAGATGTGGCGGTAGCTTTGAAAAACGCGTCGATTTGTGAAAAAATTAAAGATCCAGAGAGCCAAGCGTATTGTTTTTTAGGAGTTGCCAAAGAACTGAAAGATCCATTAATTTGTGAGAAAATCACATTTGACGCTGAAAACCGAATTCCGCATTGCAAATCATTTGCCAAATGATTTTTAACTTAAATATTTAATATTCGAAGGCAAAACAGGTTCGAAGATCGTTTGCCAGACGACCCTGCTAAAGTTTGAGCTAAATTTTAATACCTTCTACGGGAAATCCGAACCGATCATCGTCTGGGAGGTTTTTGTTATTGTAAGATAACGTAAAAAATTGTAAAATAAACTAATTATTAAATAAAAAAATGGCAAAACAACAACCGGCGTGGCGAGTCTCTCTTAATTATTATATTGGTGGTTTAATTTTAGCAAAGATATTGGTTTTTCTGATTTTTAGTCTTTTTCTGAAAAATGCACTGGCTGTTCTCAATGGGGCAATGCCTTTTTGGGTTGAATTAATATCGGGTTTGTTCTTTGTGATATTGGCGGCTTATTTTGGCGCATGGTATATAAATAGTCGTTATATCTTTATAAAAAAAGATGTTCTTCGCTGGTCTCTGTATTATTATATCGGCATTAATGTTGTTTTGATGTATATTTATTTTGGGTTCGTGTTAATTATGGGTTCCAAGGTGCAATCAATTTTATCACTCGAATTTATTGGTTCGTTATTAATATCATTATTATTGTCACTGGTTTATTTTTTGGGCGGAAAGATATTTATTAAAACTGCAATGAATGAAAATAGTCAACAAAAACAAATAAATGAGCCAGGAAATTAAAAATTACCCGGCTTTGTTTATTGAGATTCTACCAAACAGGTTCGAACATCGATTGCCGGACGGCCCTGCTAAAAATTGAATTCAAATTTCAATACCATCTGCGGTAATCAAAGCCGGTCAACGCTCGGGGATGCGAGGAGATTTTTGTTTTATTCATCCGCCAAAATACCCCGGGGCTCTGCCCCGGGGATGAATGGCGGGGAATCAAACTTTTCCGATCGCGTAGCGGAGCGGAGCGTCGGAATACCTCGCGGCTTGCCGCGGGGTAGTTTATTGCAATCATGATAAAATAATTCAATTAAATCTATGGGGAATGACAAACAAAAAGCAGTGATATTGAAAGCGATTTTAATTGTTTTTGTGCTTGCTACTGCCGGTGCGTATGTTTATTTTTCCGGAATTATTAAAGTAAAAAACGTTTATACGGGTGCAAATGAAAAAAATAATTTAGCGAATATCCTTCCCAATTCACAACACAAATTCATTCTTTGCATCCAGAAAGAACAAACATGCAGCGAAACGTTATGCGAAGCGACAAACGGCGATTACAAGAAAAAATGCACAAACGAAAACACTGATTGTTGTCCTGGATTAACGTGTGAATTCAATGATGATAAGGGGAAGCCATATTGTATTAAAAAGCCATCGACTTGCGGTAACCAAATATGTGACGCCGGGGAAACTGGGGCTAATTGCCGTCAGGATTGTTGCGCTAAAGAGGGAGAAGTGATCAATATCCGCGAAACAAAAAGATGTTGTGAAGGCTTGGTTGCGAATCCCAATTGCATAGGCTGCGCGCAAGACGAATGGACTTGTCGAAAAACATATTGTGGCAACGGATATTGCGAAAGTTCGAAAGGAGAAACGGCGGCCATTTGTCCTATTGATTGCGGTTTGACAGGTACATGCGCAAAAGAAGGGGAGGTAGCTGGTTGGATATCAGCAGATGAACAGCTTCATGGCTATTACAGGGGCTGTTGCGAAGGCCTGATGCAGCTTATTGATAATGGATATGATTCACGGTGCAATGAAAGGCGAACTTGGTCGGTGACCCTTTGCGTAAAGAATTGCGGCGATGGTCAATGCACTAAAGGAGAGAATAAATGTAATTGTCCTCAAGATTGCAAATAATTATCGTAAAACTAATTATTTAGCATGTTCAAAACAGGTGCGAACATCGATTGCCAGACGACCCTGCTAAAATTTGAAGCTAAATTATTGCTACCCTCTACGGGAAATCCGAACTGATTAACGGTTGTTGGGCGGTTTTTGGTTTTATGTTGCTTGCAATGGTTAGAGCATTGCATTTTGCAATGGTTAGAGCATTGCATTTTGCAAAGAGGCGGTTTTTAGTTGGTTTGACAAGGATACATTTTTATTTTAGGATATTGCAGTAAGGTTAGCTGTATTTTTGTTCATAAAAAACCGAAATGAGCAAAAGGAGATGAGAAAATGGTTGTATTGGGCGAGGAATCAGTTAAAGAAGCTCTTGAAATGTTGATTCCGGGTATTGTTTCTATCCTGGATCAACAGAAAGCGACATGGGGCCCCAAATTCGTTTATGGGAGTTTATCATATCCCAGCACAGAAGGGCTTAATACTATAACGAAATTCCACTTTGGGGATATAGATGCTCCATGGAATCCGGAATGGGGAGAGAAAAAGGATTTCCCCGCAGTGGCTGAGAGCAAGCGGCGATTAGCTGCTCGGCTGAAGGTGGCGACGAGCGAAGCTGTCGCTATGGAACCATGGAACCTTCAAGAAGGGGAATTCCTTTGGCCCGGAGGGTTTTACAGGCTTGGCATTAGCGTGGGGATATCGGGGGCCATGGGAAGAACGGATGAGGCAATCGCTGAAATGGTTGTCTCTGCGATCATTATGCTCGCGAGGTTGGAAACAGATAAAAGAATACAGGAGCATAAAATGCGAATATAAAAATTCGCTTAAAAGGGCGTTGCCCACCGAGACATTAAACCTCGGTCTTTTTTATAAATTTGTTGCCAAACAGGTGCGAACATCGATTGCCAGACGACCCCATTAAAAGTTGAATTCAAATTTCATTATCCTCTGCGGGGGATTCGAACCGATACGGAAAATTGGTATTTTTGTTGACTTTTAGTTGAGAAGATAATAGATTATATATGCTTAAATTAAGGAGGCGCACATTAAATGGCAGTTTATCTATTGGCCGGGTTAGGTCTTTGCGAACATTGCGGAAATCTTATAACGCTTGAAGGTTTTCCCATTGAAGCAATTGATGCGGAGTGGCGTTGCCCAAAATGCCAAGGAATTCTTGGTGGCAAGTCATTCGGTTACGAAGGCGATGGTAAAAAAGCTCAGAAGGTTTGGTGGGTTGGGCCTGATGGAAAATGGGTCAAAATCAAACCAACCGAAGAATTTGATCTTGATAGTTGGCATATTATTATCCAGCCACGAATTTTATGAAAGCTGGATTAAAATAATGCCTTTTTATTTTATAAACTCACTAAACAGGTTTGAACATCGATTGCCAGATGGCCCTGCTTCAAAAAACTCTTGACAAGATTTGCCGAATTGATATGGTTATATCATATTATAATATCATATTAATTAAAATTTATGGCAACTTTATCCGTTCCTTTAACTAAAGATTTGGAAGAATTCATCGATTCCCAGGTTCGGCTTGGAAAAATGGAAAATAAAGCCGCGGTGGTGCGCCGGGCGTTGCGTTTGCTTGCCGAACAAGAAGCAGTCGCGGCCGTATTGAAAGCCGATCAAGAGCCGTCTGTCCGCGGCGATTTGGACAGATTGGCAAAAAAACTTGGATAAAATCCATGGAAATCGAATACAAACCGACTTTCATAAAACAATATGCTTGTTTTGAAAGTTCATTGAAAGAGGAAATAAAAGAAAAAATAGAGTTGTTTAGAAATGAAAAAAACCACAAGCAATTGAAAGTCCATAAATTGAAAGGCAAATTATCAAAATATTACAGTTTTTCGGTGAATTACAAGTACCGGATTGTTTTTGATTATCAATCAAAATCGCGCGCGGCGCTTCTTGCAATCGGCGATCACGATGTTTACAAATAAGAAAAAACCAAACACAAAAACGGGCAACTAACATAATCGCGCAACTATCTTTATTTTTATTTATTGGCTAAACAGGCGCGAACATCGGTTGCCAGACGACCCTGCTTCAAAAAGTCGCTAAATAAGCGGCTTTTTGGTAGGATAAAGTTATGAAGAAAATAGGGGTTTCGCAAAAAGCAATTATTTTTAATCGAGAAGGTAAGATTTTGGTTCTCCGTAGGTCAGGGACTGCACTTTCTAACCCCGGTAAATGGGATTTTCCGGGCGGCGATTTGGAGTTTGGCGAAGATGCGATTGGCGGGATTATCAGGGAAATCAGGGAGGAAACGGGGTTAGAGGTTAAAAATCTAAACCTTTTTGATGTTGAATCGCATATAAACAAAGAGGGCGATTTTTGGGTAACGATTGCTTATATTGCAAAAGCAGTTTCCGATAAAGTAATTCTTAGTTATGAGCACGATGAATTCAAGTGGCTAACCGCCGAAGATTTCTTAAAACTGGAATCTTCTGAAAAATTGAGGCGTTTTGTTGGAAACTTGACTACACATTGATAGTGTGTATAATGGAGTTATGGAAATAAAAACCAATTCTACAACTTATCAGCGGGTGGATGTTACCCTTCCCAAAGAAACGGTCAGGTTGCTCGAAAAAATTGCCAAAAAAGGCGACCGGAGCCGCTTGGTTGACCAAGCGATTCGCTTTTTCGTGAAGGAAATGAGCGGGGCTAATTTGAAGAAGCAGATAAAAGAGGGGGCGATGGTTAACGCCTCGCGGGATTTGAATTTGGTTGAGGAATGGTTTTCGATTGATGATGAGATATGCTCCAGCAAATAATCCCAAAACGAGGGGAGGTTTATTTGGTTAATTTTGACCCAACGATTGGCTCGGAAATTCGGAAAACGAGGCCGGCTTTGGTTGTCCAAAATAATATTGCCAATCGTTACAGTCCGATAACGATTGTGGCGGCAATAACTTCCCAAATCGGCGAACGGATTTATCCAACCGAGGTACTGGTGGAGGTCGGGCAGAGCGATTTGAATAGGCGCTGCGTGGTTCTGCTTAACCAAATTCGGGCGATCGATAAGCGTCGTTTGGTTAAAAAATTGGCGGTTTTCGATTCGGTTTTAATGGAAAAGGTGAATCAAGCCTTGGAAATCAGCTTGGGATTGGTGGATTTATAATCCATTGCAAAATGGTTTTTGGCGTGCTATGAATCAGCCATTAGTTGTTTACAAACAAGTGGAGGTAATGCCAAGATTCTTCACCAAGGAATTTTAGCATTACCTCCAACGATGGAGGAAAAAGGAGGTGCGCCGCACAGGTATAATTATGTGCCTATGTGTAATCATCGCTTAAAACGAGGGTCCCGTGAGGGACAAGGGTTGGGGTAACCCGAGAAAAAGCTCCTAAGCGTTTGATAGTGCCGCTTTGCCTGCGGGCAAATGCCACAAAATGTAAAATTATTGAGCGAGGATCCAAGTTACAAGATAATGAGGAACACCAGCTCTTTTTTAATTTCGGAACAGCATTTTTCATACTAAAAACAGATTTTACGGAGGGATTCAGTTTATTGTAAGTATGTCTAAGTTCACATACATATTGCGCTCCTTGAAGCCATAGCTTTATGGAATGCGGATACTTGATAATATTTTTGCCGGCGTTTAAAATGAATTAAGAAATAAATAAAACGCCGGCGCTTTGTTGCCGTGTCGGGTAAAATAGCGGGAACAAAATCAAAGCCGCCGCTTTGTCCGACGATGGCGGGATGACGGCAAAAAAATGGAGCAGAAAAAAACAAGAACGGGTTTTTTAAAAAAGATCGGCGGATTTTTTAGAAATAACAAGCCGGCCAAAGTCGCCGGGCTGGCGGTTTTGGGGTTGGCGGGTATTTATTTGGCGGTCAATTTTCTGAGAACCGCCCCGCTGATCGTGCCGCATACGGCGCCGGAGTATTATAAATCATCCGAATACGGAGGCAATTATGCCTCTTCCGGAGAATATGATAGTTTCGCGTCAGCCTTGCGAACGGAATCACCGATGGAAACCGCCGCCGGGAAAATGCTCGGTCTTTTTTCGGCCAGAAACGCGGCGAGCCTTGCCGATGATGGCGCTGGCGCGGGCGCCGGCGCCGAAAATTATGAAACGGCCGAATACCGCGTTAATTATGAAAGCCGCGATCTTGAAAAAACCTGCGCTGCCGTGGGCGGGCTCAAGCCGCGGCCGGAAGTGATCTTTGAAAACGCCGTTGAGTCCGACGAATATTGCCGCTACACTTTCAAGGTCCAACGCGCCAAGGCGGAAGAGATATTGGGCTTTCTCAAAGGCCTGGGCCCCAAAGATGTTACCGAAAATATTTACACGATTCAGGAACGGCTGGAAGATTACACCGGCCAGATTGATATTTTGGAAAAGAAATTGGCGGTGGTTGACGACACTTTGAACCGCGCGAATGCCGCTTATGACGAAGTGTCGGGACTGGCCACCGAACAGAATGACGCCGAAACTTTGTCCAAAGTCATTAACAATAAGATCAACACCATCAAGCAATTGACGCAGGAGCGGCTGAACACCGCCGCCCAGCTTGAGCAATTGCGCCGGTCAAAATCCCTGCAGGCCGACAAGCTTGATTACACTTATTTTAACGTTTACGCTCGCGACAATTCATACTTTGATTGGCGTGATGTCAAAGATTCGTGGCAAACGGCGGTGAAAAATGCGGTCGGCGGGTTGAACCGGATTGTCCAAAGCATTAGCGTCAATCTGGCGATATTTTTGCTGGAAATTTTGCAATATGCAATTTACGGCGCGGTGCTGTTAATCGCCGCCAAATATTTCTGGAAAGCGGCCAAAGCCATCTGGAAAAAATAAATGCCGCCGCCGGCAACTGCCGAGATTAAAAACAAAATCACATGGATTATTCCAATCCGGAAGACGCCAACCGGGAAGTGCCCGCCGCTGACGCGGAAGTCAAAAACAAGGTTCTGTTTAAAACCGCCGGGGACTACGCGATTTTGACCGCCGCTGGCGCGGAACAGGAGCGCGGCGCGGCCAAAATAATTTTGAAAGAAGAAGAGATTTCTTTTTTGCCGGACAATGGCAAGGCGCTAAACATTGACATCCGTGAAATTGATCAAGCTGCCGCGGACGATTATCGTGTCCTGATGAATTTGAAGTCGGGTGCGGCGGTGGAAATTTCCCGGCTGGGCTATCAGTTTGAAGATTTCTGGCGTCATTTTAGCGCGGCCTGGAACGCGGTTTTGATTGACATTTTCCTGATGAAAGAAGCCGCGGACAAGGGAAGCGCCCGCGCCCGGGTGTTGCGGTCGGGCAAAGATTTGGGAGAATGTCAAATCCAATTTTATGAAACTTCGTTTTTGGTTTTGCCGCGAGAATCCGGACTGTTTAAAATATTTTACGGCGATGTTGACGAGATGAAAGCGCAGGATTTTAAAATCGCCCTGTCCGCGGAGGAGGAAAACATTGAACTGTCGCAAATGGGGCAGGATTTTGATTTCTGCGCCAAAACCATCAATGCCGGAATAACGGCAATCTCATTGAGCGCGCAGGCGCAGATAAAAGAAATGATTCCCGGGCTGGATTCGCTGGGGGTGCGGCAGTTGGCCGAGGTGATGCGCGACGGACGTTGTGCTGCCAAATCGCGGGTGGATTCGCTGGCGCCGGGAACGTGGGAAAAAATTGAGGACTTTCTGCAAGTCGCGGGGATGAAAGAAGAATATGATTATTTGAAATCTTTGGCCGGCGGCGGCGAGATTTACGCGGGCGTAAAGCGCGGGGCGATGGGAAGTTTGTCCGGCGATTATGCCTGGTTTTTGGTGCCGCTAAAAAACAATAATGCAATCGCGATGGAGGCGTCCAGCGAGGGCGGGTCGGGCAAGGCAACCTATTTTTTCCGTTTGGTTGCGCCGTTGGAATTTGAAGCGAAAAAAAACGATCTTGACCGGGAGGTTCAAAAAACCGCGGCGGCGGTGCAAAAATGCGTCCGGCGCATTAATTTTCGGCGGGAGCCGATTTATTTGCCGGAGGAGAAATTGCAAGATCCCAAATATTGGAAATATAAGTTTGCGCTGGCGCAAATTCCCGAACTGCGGTTTTTGCGGGAAATTTTCATCGGCCGGGCATTGCACCGGTCGCCGGAAATTTGGCGAAAGGACGTGCAGAAATTGCTGGAGTTTAATGCCGCGGCCAAAGACGGCGCCAAATGGCGGGCGGATGGCGATGATTTGGAGTCGCCGGCCGTCCCGGAGCAAAATAACGCGCAAAACCAAAATGAGACATAAAGCAAAGATATTCGCCGTATTGGCGATCGGCCTGTTTGCCGTTTTGCCGCTGGTCCTGGCGCAACCAATTGACAATTCGGCCGGTAATGGCGCGGCGGCGGAATCCGGAGAAAATCTTTACGGCCAAGGCGATGAAATTTTAGATATGACCGGATACGGCCAGGCGATTGAGGCGCTGATGAAAGCGCCGACGGGCAAGATGACCGATGAAATCTACGTTGAAATCACCGCGCGTTTGGCGGTTTGCCATAAGGGGACAATGGTCACCGACGAAGTTTTCAATCATCTCAAAGATCCTTACGATGTCACGGCGCCGGAATATGCCGCGTTCACCTATCAGAATATGGAGAGGTATATGGAGGAAATTGACGCCGCGGAATCCGATCCCGCGGGCGGATGGATTAAGAAATACGAGGCAAGAAAGGCCGAATTGGAAGCCAACGGCTGTGTTTTCAACACCACGCCGGACGGCGAGATTAAATCCCCGTGTATGGACGCCGACGGCGACGATCCCGATCGGGAAGGCGAAGTTTATTATTACGGAGAAACCGCGCGGGCCGGCAATGAGCACTATGTTTGCGAGCCGTGCCGGTATGCGGATGCTTGCCGCGGAGATTTTGTCGTTGAGCAAATTTGCCGGGACGGGAAACCGGCGGACGTGGAGCATAAATGCGAATTTGGCTGTTTTGCCGGCCGGTGCCTGACGCGGGAAGAATCCCAAAAGCAATTGTGCGAAGGACAGTGCCTGGAAAATTGTCCGGCGGGCACCATGGATTTTGGCGCTGGCGGGTGCCCCAAAAAGGACGGCCAAAAAAATGTCTGTTGCCAGAAAGTGTTTGGCAAACCCGAGGCGTCCGGGACCTGTGCCGGAAGCTGTATGAAATCGTCGGTTTGTCCCGAAGGATACGAAAATAAAGGCACAGATTCCTGCGTGCAGGAGGAAAATTGCTATAAGTGCGGCCTGTTCAACCTGTTTACCTGTTGCGATTACACCAAAAATGTTTGCTGTGTTCCCAAAACCGACGCGCCGCTCCCCGCGCCGGCAAAATGCAACGGCTATTGCGCCGCCGGCGCTTGCGCGGCGGGCAGTTTTGCCAAGGGAACGGCGGATTGCGCGCCGGCGCGGACTTGCCTGCCGTGCGGATTTTTTGGCCTGAAGAAATGTTGCGAATATCAAAGCACAATCTGTTGCGAATATCCCCAGCCGGTCTCCGATTGTAGCGGCGGAATTTGCACCTATGACGAATGCCCCTCCGGAATGGTGGATGTCGGCATTGCCAACTGCGGCAAGGAAAAAAAATGCAAAACCGCCTGCTGGGGCTTTTGCAAGAAATGCGATAAAAAGCAAACCAGATGTTGTATGGCTGTCGGCGGGGAAAAATGCGATCGGGGAACCTGTCAGGAAAGCGGCACTTGTCCTGTTGGCTATAAAAGCATCGGCGCGGCCGATTGCGGTTCCTACGAAAAGGAGTATGCCTGCGGGTTTTTGGGGATGAGCAAATGCAAAGATCCGGCGGCCAAAACCTGTTGCGTGCCGGAATAATTCGCAAATTTTTTTGAAATATAATTATCTTGAATTGTAAAACCCCCAAATCCAAAGAGGTAAAGAGTTTCGCAATTCAAAGCAAAATATGAAGAACAAAAAAACAGTTTGTGGCGCAATACTGGCGGGTTGTTTGTCGCTTGCCGGGATGTCGGTGTTTGCGGCGGATGCGATTACCGGCGGCGGAGATTTTGATTCCGCGGTATTGGTCGCGCCGGGAGTTTATGAGGTTGCCGCGCTTCCCGAAGACCATCGCGATTTCTTTTATTTCAATCTTGATTCCGGACAGGAGGCGCAGGTGAGTGTTAAATTTAATCAGGCCGCGGGCAGTAATTACGGCACCAATGTCGGATTTAATCTATATGATTCCGAGAGACGGCAGTTGCGCAATGATTTTGGCGGCACCGGCGATACATTTGAATTTTCCTATTTATCGGGTTCGGGTGCGCCGGGCAGTAAGTATTATTTGGAGACTTATAACGATGGTATTTGGGACGGGGGCTCCTATGTGGTTACATTCAAAACCGCCGATCGCTACGACGCGGAAAGCAAGACCGATGCCGGCGGCGATATTGCCGGCGCGATGGCGATATCGCCGGGCAATCATAAAGGTTATTTGGCCGGCGGCGATTCTTTTGAAAGCGGCGGCGACGATCTTGCCGATTTTTACAAATTCAATGTTTCGTCCGGGCAAAGTCTAAACATCAATGCCGTGCCATCGTTGGAGGCGTCAATTTTGCTGGCGATCTATGACACGCAAAGAAAGTTGATTGATGAAGTTTCCGTGGACAATCCGGGGCAAATCATAAATCTTCCATTCACGGCTCAAAAGGGCGGGGAAGTGTATCTGGCGGTAGCTTGTTATAACGAATATTGCGGAGAGCGGTTGGCTTCGTATGATCTGGGTATCGGCGCGGCGGTTGGCGGGGGCGCGGAAATCGCCGTGCCTGATGATGGCAGTGACGTTGTGCCGCCCGGCGGTGACACGGGAACTGGAAGCGGGGGTATCGGCGCCGGCGGTATGGTCGGCCAAAACGGCGACGGTGAAATTTTCTATGATGATGACGGCAACGCAATGCTATCCCATGAACAAGCTGGCGGCGTTGATATGCTTTTCGGCGGGCCGGGAATTTCAACGGCGTTTATCATCGGCAATCTGATCGTGTTGGGCGTCATTTTGTTTTTTTCACTGATATTTTATATTTATTCCGCGGTTTGCCTGCAAAAGATTGCCAAAAGAACCAACACCGCGCCCGCGTGGCTGGCGTGGGTTCCGATCGCTAACGCGTTTTTAATGTTGAAAATCGCGCAAAAGCCTTGGTGGTGGTTTTTCTTGCTGTTTGTGCCGGTGATTAATATCGTTGCGGCGGTCATCGTTTGGATGAAGATTGCCGAATTTACCGGCAAAGAAAGCTGGGTCGGCGCGTTGACGCTGGTGCCGGTAATCGGTATCGCAATTCCCGCCTACCTGGCATTTTCGGCCGATTCTCAAAAAAAAACTGACGGCGGCGAGCCCGAAGAAAAAAAGGGGCCGGAATTTATCGGCGGGTCCAAAGAGGCGGACAAGCCCGTGGTCGGCTACAAGCATCCCTGCAAATACTGCGAGCAGATGGTTTCTCCGGACGCCGCGGTTTGCCCGTTTTGCGGCAAAGAAGGGCCGCTGGGGCCGGACAGATGCCCCAAATGCCACGATCCGATTGATAAGAAATGGAAAGCTTGCGCCCACTGTGGCTTGAACTTGCGCATTGTTTGTCCGTTTTGCGGCAAGGTGACATTCTTTGGCAAATATTGCGAAGATTGCGGCAAAAAACTGGTGGTCGCCTGTCCGGTGTGCCAATTTGAACAGCCGCCGCTGGGCGATAAATGCATCAAGTGCGGCCAGCCTCTTAAAGGTTCGGCGCAAAGCAATAATTCTAAGCAATAAACAATATGGCATTACAACCGTTTACGGATAATTTTGCGGACAACAGCACCGAAGCCGGATTTCAGTTCACGTTTTTTTGCGCGGTTTGCAACGAGGGCTACAAAACGAAATTCATTGAATCCAAAACCTATAACAAAGGCAAATTGTTGAAAGGCATTGGCGGCCTGATCGGGGCGGCGGCGCAGATTGCCGGCAAATATAATGTCGGTTACGGCGTGGATCGGGGGATGGACGCGATCGGCGAAAGATTCAACGGCATGAGCCCGGAATGGCAAAAAGAACACGACAAAGCGTTTGAACAGGCGCAATCCGAGGCCAAGGCGCATTTCCATCGCTGTCCCCAGTGCACCCAATGGGTGTGCGAAAACGATTGGAACGAACAGGAAAATCTTTGCACCCAGTGCGCGCCGCGCGAGAACGTCCAGATTGCGTCGGCGCGGGCCAAGAAAAAGGCGGCCGATATTGACGCCAAAGCCGCCGCCGCGAAAGTGTTCACCGGCGAGATTGAGGCCAAACAAACGCTGTGCCCCAAGTGCGGCAAGCCCGCCGGCACCGGCAAGTTCTGCAATAATTGCGGCCAGTCGCTGGCAATGGCAGTTTGCGAAAAATGCGGCGCCAAAAATCCCGCCGGCACCGCCTTTTGCGGCGAGTGCGGCAAAAAGCTGTAATCCGCGCGGAGATTGGGCTGGCCGATAAACGCATTATCTGTTTCAGAGGGTTAGACCCTCTGAAAATCAAAAGGGTCTAATCGTTTAAAAATAAAAAATGAAACCAAAAATTTTGATTTTGTTTGCCGCGGTTTTGTTGATAATCGCCGCCGCAGGTTTTCTTTGGATGTCGGCGCGGAAAATGGCGCCGTCGTCCGAAAACAAGCCGTTGTCTATGTCTAATGATGGAGATGAAACGCCGCCCGCGGCGCCGGAACCGGAAACCATCGCGCCGTTGCGTCTGGATTACGAATTGAAGAATTTCGGTCCCGGACAAAACATTACCCTTTCTTATTTTTTTGAAAAAAAACAAACGTGCGCCCGCGGCGCCGCTTATTTGGGCGTGGCGAAACTGGCGTCATCGGACGGCCGGTTCAACAACCAATATGCAAAGCTGGCCGCGTATGAGGATAACGGCGAGTTGGGAATCAGCACCTGGACCAACGAGGGAAGCTTGGCGTTTGACGACGCAATTCCGTATTTCAACGAGATGAATGTGCCGCTGTTTGTGAGCGAATTGTTTATCGCCGCCGGCAAGAATTTCAACGATGAAGAATATTGGCGTTCGGGCGCCCCAGTGATTTTAAAAGGTGTGGTTTTCGGCCGGTCAAAAGGAAATTATTCAATAATCTATCAGGGCGAGGATGCCGGCGCGGCGGTTCCTTGCACCAAATTCAAGATTGTCGGCAAAACCACGAATATGGACGGATATTTCAACGTTTGCGTGGCAAAAAAGATTAACGAGGTCAATCTGCCGTTTGCGGTGTATGTGGAATTTGAAGGTGAGCAGGGGCCGCAATGGCAATTGAAGAGTGCGGCGGCGGAGGAAAGCGGTATTGCCTGGACGCCGCAGTGCTTGGAGGCGGTTAAATGTTCCTATGTCGCCGAACCGGCGTCGGCCGAGAGAAGCCGGTGCGCCGGGCAGATTGAACCCAAAACCGATTCAAACGGATGCGTTGAAGAATACCGGTGCGTGTCCGAAACCGATCGGGCCGAGGAGGCGATTGCGCGCGCGCAAAATCCGGATTGTGCAATTGACCAAAAACTTTTGGAAAAATATCTTGCCTGCCGCAAAAACAACCAACCCAATTACGATCCGATAAAGTACGGCGACGACGGCTGTTTGCAGGACATTGAATGCCGCCCCTGACATTTTGAAAGGGTCCGACCCTTTCAGTTGCTTGGGATAGAGAGTGTGTTTGAATTCTTTCCGACCGGCCGGGTAAATGAAATGAATGACGAAAATGAACGATGAAAACGGAAAATTAAGATTGGAGGATTTGGGATACGGTGATTTTTTTGAAGGCGCGCGACAGAAGATGGGGCTTGGCGTTTTTGAGGTGGCGCGGGTGGTCGCCGAATACAAAGAACTGTATCGGGTTAAAAATGCGGAGGGCGAATATTTGGCAAAAATTACCGGCAAGCAGATTTTTAGCGCGGTATCCCGGGAAGATTTTCCGGCGGTGGGCGACTGGGTGGCGATTTCCAAAATCAATGAGGAGCAGGCGGTAATTGAGGGAGTGTTGCCGCGGAAATCAATGATCAAGAGAAAGGCCGCGGGGAAAAACGAGATTCAGATCATTGCGGCTAATATCGATTTCGCGCTGGTGGTGCAGGCGGTGGACGGCGATTACAGCTTAAACCGGTTTGAAAGGTATTTTGCCATCAGCCGCGACGGCGGCGTGACGCCGGCGATCGTTTTGAATAAAATCGATCTGGTCTCAAAAGAAGATTTGGATTCCAGAATCGGGCAAATAAAAAGCCGGTTCGGCAATATTGATATTATTGCCGCCAGCACGGTTACGGATGCGGGGTTGGACGGGTTGCGGAATTATATAAAGGCCGGCAAAACTTATTGTTTTCTCGGATCTTCGGGCGTGGGAAAATCCACCTTGATCAATAAGCTGATCGGCAAAGAAGCGATAAAAACCGGCACGGTGAGCGTTGATACCGACCGGGGCCGGCACATTACCACCGGCCGGGAAATGTATTTTCTGCCGAACAATAGTTCGGTTTCGCTCACTATAAATAGTTCGGCTTCGCTCACTATAAATAGTTCGGCTTCGCTCACTATAAATAGTTCGGCTTCGCTCACTATAAACGGCATCGTGGTTGACAATCCGGGGATGAGAGAGGTGGGCATGGCCGATGCGGCCGCGGGGGTTGACGATGTATTCGGGCAAATCGCCGCATTGGCCAAGGAATGCAAATACGCCGATTGCACGCACACCCGCGAGCCGGGGTGCGCGGTGTTGGCGGCGGTGAAATCGGGCCGGTTGGAAGCCGAAGTTTACGATAATTATGTCAGTTTAAAAAAGGAAACCGGATATTACGAAATGTCCGAGTTTGAAAAAAGGGAAAAAGACCGCCAGTTCGGGAAATTTGTCAATTTTGCCAAACGGCAAGTCAAAAAATACAAAGGCCGGTGATTGCGCGGATTATCCGAATGCAAAATTAAAGAGTCTAACCCTCGGGTTACCTTGGGATAAGCCGAGGGACAGACCCTTTAATTTCATATCCGGTGAGCGGTCCCGGGGCAGAGATCGCCGGATTGGCGATTTTTTGATAAAATTAACCGGTGAGGGAAAATAAAAACTTTATGGCGACGGAAGAAAAAAACATTTGGCATCACATTTCACACCAAGAGGCGGTGGCGCGGCTGAGTTCCGATTCCAAAGAGGGGCTGTCCGATCAAGAGGCGGCCGCTCGCCAAAGGGAGGCGGGGAAAAACAAACTTCCCGAGGAAAAGCCTCTGCCGCGCGTCAAGATATTTTTGGAGCAATTCGCCAGTCCTTTGATTTATATTTTGATATTTGCCGGCGGAGTCACTTTGTTTTTGCGGGAATATGCCGACGCGATCGTAATTTTTGCCGCCGTGTTTTTAAACGCGATCGTCGGCTATGTCCAGGAGAGCAAGTCGTCAAAGGCGTTGAGGGAATTAAGAAAAGTTTTGAGCGTGAAAGCCGTTGTCGTGAGAAGCGGCCGGGAGCGGGAAATTCCGGCCGACGAACTTGTGCCCGGCGACATAGTTTTATTAAGGCCGGGGGACAAGATTCCGGCTGACGGGCGCCTGATTGAAAATCACGGATTGAAAATCAACGAATCGGCGCTTACCGGCGAGTGGCTTCCGGCCTTGAAGACCGCGGCGGTTTTGTCCAAAGACACGCCGCTGGCCGACCGGGACAATTTGGTTTATATGGGGACCGTCGCGGAAGACGGGCGGGGCAAGGCGGTGATAACGGGCACGGGAGATAAAACCGAAATCGGAAAGATTAATTGTCTGGTGAGAGAAACCAAAGAAGACAAAACTCCCTATCAAAAAAAACTGGCCCATTTCTCAAAAATTGTCGGCAGTATTATCGGAACGATCTGCATTGGCATATTCGCGGAAGGGATGCTCACCGGCGGCGAATTCGTGGAAATGTTCACCACGGCGGTGGCGATTGCGGTGGCGTCCATTCCCGAAGGTTTGCCGGTGGCCATGACGGTGATTTTGGCGTTGGGAATGCAGAGAATTTTCAAGAAAGGGGGGCTGGTGCGGAAACTGGCCGCGGCCGAAACCTTGGGAAGCACTTCAATCATCGCCACCGACAAGACCGGCACGCTCACGAAAGGCCGGATGAACGTCGCCGGAATCTTCACCTTTTCCCTGCCGGAAGAAAAAGTTTTGAAAACCGCCATCTTGTGCAGTGAGGCGTTTGTTGAAAATTTTTGGGATCCGCCGGAAAAATGGAAAGTAAGAGGAATGCCCACGGAAAGAGCGTTAATTTTGGAGGGCGCCAAATTCGGCCTTGTTAAAAACGAACTGGAAAACGCCGAACCCAAAATCGGCGAGGTTTCCTTTTCTTCCGCGTCCAAATATTCGGCCAGCTTGAGGCGGCCGGCCGCGGCGGTTTCCCGCCGGGAGTCTTTGTCTCCCGGCGAAGGGAAAAACATTATCTATGCCAAAGGCGCCCCCGAAGTGATTTTGGAAAAATCAAAATATCTGGAATTCAACGGCCGGCGGACGGAAATGGACAAACAAAAAAGGGAGCTTTTGCACAAAAAATGCGAAGAGCTCACCGGCAAGGGATACCGGGTTTTGGCCGCGGCCTATCGGGAAGTCCGCGCGGCGGAGGCCACCGCCGACGATTTTAAAAAATCGGTTGCCGATTTGGTTTTCATCGGGCTGATTTTTTTGGAAGACCCGGTGCGCGAGGAAGCCAAGGAAGCGATACAAACCTGTTATCGGGCGGGGATGAGGCCGATTATTATCACGGGTGATCACGGCTTGACGGCGAAGGCGATCGCCAAGAAATTGGGCATTGATGTCGGAAACGAAAACATAATGGAGGGCAAAGATTTGGAAAAAATGTCGGAGGCGCAATTTGCCAAGAAAATCGGCGATATTCAAATCTATGCCCGGGTGGAACCGAAGCATAAGTTAAGGATTATTGAAGCTTGGCAAAAAAGGGGGGAGGTGGTGGCCATGACCGGCGACGGGATCAACGACGCGCCCGCGTTAAAACAGGCCAACATCGGAGTGGCGCTGGGATCGGGAACCGAAGTGGCCAAGGAGGTGGCCGATATCGTCCTGCTCACCGACGATTTTTCCGTTATCGTGGCGGCGGTGGAAGAAGGGCGGGCCATTTTGGACAATATTCGCAAGATTGTCACCTATCTGTTGTCGGACAGCTTCACCGAAATAGTTTTGATCGGCTCAAGCGTGTTGTTGGGGCTTCCTTTACCGGTGACCGCGGTCCAAATTCTGTGGATAAATCTGATAGAGGACGGACTGCCCAATGTCGCGCTGGCCTTTGAGCCCAAAGAAAAAGATTTGATGAGCCAGAAACCGCAGGGGCTGGACATTCCCTTGCTCACGCGGGAAATGAAGGTGATTATCTTCATTGTCGGACTGCTCACGGATCTGTTGCTTTTGGGATTGTTCCTTTGGCTCGTCGGCAAGAATTATGATATAAAATACATTCAAACGATGATTTTCGCCGGACTGGCCATTGATTCCATTTTCTATGTGTTTTGCTGTAAGAGTTTGAGGAAAAATTTGTGGCAGATTGATATCTTCAACAACAAGCTTTTGATTGTCGCGTGGTTTGTCGGGTTGGCGGGATTGCTTTCTGCGATTTATATTCCCGCGTTGAATCAATTGCTTGGCACCGTGCCTTTACCGGCATCTTCCTGGTTGGTGATTGTGGGACTGGCCATTGCCAACGTGGGGTTGATTGAAGCCGCCAAATACTATTTCATCGTCAATCATAAAACCGAAGATATTTGAGGATCACATCGGCCGAATATGTTATACTGACATTAACCTTCTTAACGGTCCCGTTGCCATGACTTTTTACCAAAGCGTCAATCTTGCCGCCGAACTTATTCGGACCGATTTCAAACTTCGCTACCACGGATCTTATTTGGGATACTTGTGGTCGTTTCTCAAGCCTTTAATGATGTTCGGAGTGCTTTATGCGGTTTTTTCCAAATTCCTGCGCATTGACTATCCCGATTACCCGTTCCATCTGTTTTTGGGGATTATTTTATGGAATTTTTTTGCCGAAGCCACCACGGGCGCGATGTCTTCAATTATTGAAAAAGGCGGCTTGATTAAGAAAATCTATTTTCCTCGCGAAATCATTGTTTTTTCTTCCGTGGCGGTTTCCTTTGTTGTTCTCATATCCAATCTCGCCGTATTCGGCATTTTTTATCTTTTCGCCAATCTTGCCTTTGATTTAAAGATGCTCTTTTTTTTGTTATATTTGCTACAACTGTGCATCGTAACCTTGGGCGTCGCTTTTTTTCTGAGCGCACTCTATCCCAAACTCCGCGATCTTTTCCATATTTGGCAAGTATTGCTCCAAGTCGGCTTTTGGGCGACCCCGATAACCTATATTTTGCAAATCGTTCCCCAAAAATATATCACGTTTATCCTGGCAAATCCTCTGGCCGGCATTATCAACAATTCCCGGCTCGCGCTGATTAACCACCAGTTTCCCGACGTCGGTTCCCTTTTATACACTTTGGCCGCGGGAATTATTCTTCTCGCGTCCGGTTATTTCTTGTTTTCCCGGCGGGTGCCGTTTTTTGCCGAAGAAGTTTGATTATTAGCACAGACCTATGGAAATTATCAGCTTTCAAAACATTTCAAAGAGATTCAAGCTTCCTCATGAAAAGAAAAACACCCTCAAAGAGTATCTTTTTTTCGCCGCCAAGGGCAAAAGCTACGAAGAATTGTGGGCGCTCCGCCAGATTGATTTTTCCGTTAAAAAAGGCGAATTCATAAGTTTTATCGGTTCAAACGGCAGTGGCAAAAGCACTTTGTTGAAGCTTATTTCAAAAGTTTATTTGCCCACCGCCGGCAAAATCCGGGTTAACGGCACCATTGCCCCCTTCCTTGAGCTTGGCGTTGGTTTTCAGTATGATTTAAGCGTCAAAGACAATATCTATCTTTACGGCGCCACTTTCGGTCTGTCCCGCGATAAAATCAACGTTATTTTTGACGCAATCGTTGATTTCGCCCGGCTTGGAAGATATATTGACCAAAAAGTGAAAAATTTATCCACGGGGATGGAGGTCCGGCTCGCTTTTTCCATCGCTGCTCATGCCGACGCCGATATCCTGCTGGTTGATGAAGTTTTGGCGGTGGGAGATCAAATTTTCCAGCAAAAATGCTTTGACCTTTTTGCCCGTTTTAAAAAAGAGGGCAAAACGATTGTTTTTGTCAGTCACGATCTTGGCATCGTGGAAAAATTTTCCGATAAAGTCGGCTGGATAAATAACGGCTGCCTTGAAGTTCTGGGCCAACCTGAAAAAGTAATCCGGACATACGCTAATCAAAAAATATGAAAAAAATTTTAATCACCGGCGGGGCGGGTTTTGTCGGCCACCATTGCGTTGAGCATTTTCTCAAGAATACCGGTTGGAGTGTTGTCGTTTTAGACTCTCTGAATTACGCCGGGAACCTGAATCGCATCACTGACAGCGAGTATTTTGATGCCAAACGGGTTAGGTTTATCTGGCATGACCTGTGTTCGCCGATTTCCAAAACCACCCGCGATATGATCGGCAATTTGGATTATATGATCCATTTTGCCGCCGAATCGCACGTTGATAAAAGCTTGGAAGACAGCATTCCCTTTGTTATGTCCAATGTTTTGGGCACCGCCAATTTAATGGAATATTTGAAAAATTTTCAACCCCATTGCCGCACCGTCGTTTTTTCCACTGATGAGGTTTTCGGCCCCGCTCCGCAGGGAGTTTATTACAAAGAAGACGATCGTTTCAAACCCTCCAACCCCTATTCGGCCGCTAAAGCCGGAGAGGAAATGATTGCTTATTCTTTTGCTCATGCTTTCGGGTTGCCGGTTTTTATGGTCCGTTCAATGAATATCATCGGCGAACGCCAGCATCCGGAAAAATTCTTACCCAAAACCATCCGTTCGATTATTGATAATAAAAAAATAACGCTTCATGGTTTAAACGGCGTCGACCTTTCGTCGCGTTGCTGGATCCATGCCCGCAATGTTGCCGACGGGATCGTTTTTCTGCTTGATAGGGGGCAAAGCGGCGAGTTTTATCACATTGTCGGCGAAGAACGTTCGGTTTTGGAGATGGCCGACTGGGTTTCCCAGGCGGTTCGGGCCAAGAATTTGGACGAATCTCAGATTGAGTGGCTTGATTATCATAAAGCCCGCCCCGGCCATGACAAAAGATACGCGCTTTCCGGGGAAAAAATGGCCGCGATGGGTTGGAGGCCTCCAATGAATTTGGAAGAATCCGTCAAAAAAACCGTTGATTGGACTTTGAAAAATCCCGTATGGCTCAATCTTTAAAATGCAATCTTAAAAATTTGGCGATTCATCGCGATGCCCGCGGCTGGTTGGTTGAAGTGCTGAAGCAAAGCGAAATTGACCAAAAAATCGAGCAAATATATGTTGCTTCGCTCTGCCCCGGCGCCATTCGCGGCAATCACTGGCATTTAAAACGCATCGAATGGTTTTTTGTCATCGGCGACAATGTCCAAGTTCATCTTCAGGACGCGAAAACCAAAGAAACGAAAGTCATTGACATCCGACCCGACAATCCTTTGCGGATTTCAATTTTTCCGCCCATTGCCCACGCGGTCGTGAATAAAGGTGAAAATGTCGCCTATCTGATAAGCGCCCAAAACAACATCTATGATCCCGGCGATTCCGATACCTTTGAGTATAAAATCTTGTAAATGAAATTTACCGGCGAACGCATGATCCCCGAATTCAATAAAGAGGATTTGATTTATGCCGAGCATATGGCTCGCTATTTTTTCGCGGGCCAATTTGTTGCCGCCAAAAACGTTCTGGACGTTGCCAGCGGTTCCGGCTACGGTGCGCGCTACCTTTCAAACAAAGGCGCGGCAAAAGTTGTCGGTGTTGATAATTCCCGCGAAGCGGTCAAATATTCGCAAGAAAAATATCAAACATCCGGCATTGAATTTATCCTCGCCGACGCCGCCAAACTTCCCTTTGAAGATGATATTTTTGACATTGTTGTTTCCTTTGAAACCATTGAACATTTGGACGACCAAGAAAAATTTCTGCGAGAAATCAAAAGAGTTCTTAAAAAAGACGGCTTATTGATCATCTCCACTCCCAATGTTCTGGTTTTCCCAAAAGGCAATACCTTCCATAAAAAAGAATTATCGCTTCCTGAATTTGGCGTTATCCTTTCTCGGTATTTTAAAAATACGAAAATATTCTATCAGCATAATCTGGCCGCTAGCTATATTTTAGAAGAGAAAGCCGTTTTATCTGATTATTTGGAATTTACCGCCCGAAATTTAAAATTAATTCAAACTCCCGCCGATAAAAATATGTATATCGTTGCAATCGCCGGCAACGGGCAATTGTCCCAAGATGCGGTTGCGGCGATAACTTTGTTTGGCAATAAAGAGCTGGAAGAAAAAACCGCCCGTCTCCAAGAGATATACGATTCCCGCGGTTTCAAAATCATAAGCTTTTTACGTCGCTTGAGAAACTTGTTCAATAATCGGAAAAGCAATGATTAAAGTCACCGTTATCAGCCCTGCTTATAATCACGAACAATTCATCTCCCAATGCATTGACAGCGTTTTGGCGCAGACCTTCCAGAATTGGGAGATGATTATTGTCAATGACGGCTCAACTGACAGAACCGAAGAAATAATCAAGCGATACCGCGATTCTCGCATTAAATATTTCTATCAAAAAAATCAAGGCATTTTGCGTTTAGGGCAGACTTATAATAAAATTCTGGATATGGCTCAAGGCCAGATCGCCGCTGTTCTTGAGGGTGATGATTTCTGGCCTTCCGATAAATTAGCTTCCTTGGTTCCCGCGTTTGACGATCCGGAAATCATGGTTGCTTATGGCTTCGCTCGGCTTGTTGCCGCCGACGGCAAAAAAAAGAATTTTACCATTCCCACTTCGCGTCATCTCAATAAATTTCCCCGCTCTTATTTCAATAATGAACCTCTCGGAATCGCCGCCTGCATGATGGCCGATTCCGAAGTCAGGACATTTACTTTTCCGTGCGCGACGATGATTAGAATTTCCGCGCTAAAGAAGATTGGCGGGTTTCAAAGCGTTTCCGGTTTGCCTTTTATTGACTATCCCACTTTTATGAATCTTGCCCTGCAAGGTAAGTATCATTTTATCCCGAAAGTGACCGGTTATTGGCGCCAGCATGCCGCTTCCAATACTCAAACTCGCAACGAAGATGCTTCCAACGCGATTTTGCGCCAGTTTGCTCTTGGATTTGTCAAATCACATAAAATATCCCTGCCGTTGTCGTTGATTAGCCGATCCACGATTGAAAAAAGCTGGGAATATCTTTCGCAAGACAACGCCCGGTATCTTGGGCGGAAATTGCTTTTGGCAAAACGATGGCCTGCCGCCCGCGGTCAATTCCGGAAAATCATTAAAAGTGAAAAACATTTCAGTAAAAAAATTGTCGCGATTGCCGGTTATTTATCTTCCTGGCTTCATCGTGATATTGAATGGATTTTTTCTCTCGCCGGCCGTGTTACCATAAAAGAACTTTTGCCCGTGGCCAAAAAATAAAATGCTTGATTTTCGCCAAAAATTTATTTTATTGCTTTTTTCCGCGGCAATTTTTATTTTGCCTTTTTTTGAAGGCGGCAAAAGCGCCGCCGCCGAATTGATTTTGTTTGTTTTAATGCCCGCGCTGGTGTTATTTATCTGGCGCCAAAGTGGCGGCTTTAATCTTGGCGGCATAAAATATCCCACTATTTTCCTGATTTTTTTTCTTGCGGTGTCCGGTTTGTCGATTTTTTATTCTCCGGAAAAATATCTGGCTTTAAAAACATCCCTTGACCTTCTGGCCTGCGGACTTCTTTTATTTTTATCATATAATTTCATTGATTCCCGCCAAAAGATAAACTGGTTCGGCTGGCTAGCGGTTGCTTTGGGAGCGGTTCTTTCTCTGCAAGGCCTTTATGGCTTTCTGATGTCTCAAAATTTTTCCTACTTGAGGCTTGTTTCCACTTTTTACCATCATATTCCTTTCGGCGAATTTATCGCTTATCCCTTTTTAATCGCGTTTTCATTGTTGTTTTTTGGCAATAATTCAAAAAGAGCGCAAATACTTTTATTTTGCGCAAATATTTTATTTTTCATCGCTCTTTATTTTAATCATTGCCGCGGCGCCTGGATAAGCCTGGCGATTTCCTTTATTGTTCTGGCGCTTCCGTTTAAAAAACAGGTTTTTGCCAAAAGTTCGCTTAAAAAATTTTTGATTATTATTTTGGCAGGTTCGGCGATAATTATCGGTGTTTGCCGGATAAAATCCTGGCAAGCAAGTCAAGCATCCGTTGCCGCGTCTTATAGTGGTCCGGAAACCATTGCCGAAAATGCTGCCACTGCCCGTATTTTGTTTTGGCAAAGAGCCTGGGATATTTTTAAAGATTATCCGCTCACCGGTGCCGGTTTGGCTTCCTATCCTGATCTCCATAAGCAATACATTCAGCCGCCGTTTTACTACAGCGCCGATCCGCATAATTTTTATCTGAAACTTTTGGCCGAAAATGGCATTATCGCGTTTTTGCTGTTTGCCGCGTTCATTGCCAGCGTTTTTCGGCGCTTTGCATCTTCTCTTAAAAATTTGCGGGCGGCCGCCGGTTTGGATAATGCCGCCCTTATTTCTCTGGCGATGATGGCCGGTGTTGTTTGCGGATTATTGAATAACGCGGTTAATTTTGGCTGGAACTATCTGGCTAATCTGGCAGTTTTCTTTTTCTTTATCGGCGTTAGTCTTCGGGCTTGCGATATTTACAATAATCAATCCGCCGTCAATTTTCAAAAATCAATAACTCCCGTATTTTTTTCACTTTCGCTTATTTTGTTAGTCGGCGGGATTTCAATCTTTGTTTCCGATCATTACTACCGGGACGCCGAATATTATTCCGATAATGGCGATATTGAAAATGCCGTCATCAGCCTTAAATCTGCCCGTCAAATAAACCCGGTCAATCCTCAATACTCCGTTCAGCTCGCTTTTTTCTATCTTTCATCTAATTCTTTATCCCGGGCTCATGATGAAATTTCCCGGGCGCTTTATTGGGCGGACAATGACCGGAATTTTATTTTGCAAAGCCGTATTTATCAAGCGCAAAACCGGTCCGATCTTGCCGTTCAAAGCTTGCGCCGGGCGCTTGAAAAAAATCCTTATAATCTTGCCACCTATATTGATTTGGCGACCATCTATCAAAACCAATCCGAATTTGCCGAAGTTAACCGGCTTTTGTCCCGGGTTTTGCCCGTCTATAAAAAAGAATATATTCTTTCTCCTTTTTATATCACTCCCGACAAGAAATTGGTGCTTAACCAAATTTCTTCCCTTTATGCCATAAACGCCAATGCTTATGCCAAGCTTGGCGACGACAGGGAAGCGCAAATCCAGTTAAACGCCGCCGCCGAATATGCCCAATAAACTTTCAATTATCGTGAACCATTGCCGGACTCCGGAATTGTTGCGAGACTGCCTTGAGTCCGTCAGAACCAACGTGCGGCAAATTGATTATGAATTGATTGTTGCCGATAGTTTTGCCCATGATCAAACCGCGGGTTTGGTTAAAAAAATAATTCCGGAAGCGATTTATCTCCCATTTTTTAAAAATGTCGGCTTTGGCCGGTCGGTGAATGAAGCCATCAAAAAATCAAGCGGGAAATATCTTTTAATTCTCAATGCCGATACCGTTCTGTGCGATAAAAACGCCGTTTCATCAATGATTGATTGCTTGCGAACCGATCCTGCCATCGGGTTATTGGGGCCGCGCTTGGTGAATTCGGACGGCTCCGTTCAGGAATCCGCATTTCGTTTCTATGATATCCCCACTCTTATTTGCCGCCGTACCGTTCTCGGTAAAACCGCTTTCGGCAAAAAAATTCTCGCTAGATTTACTTTAAAAGACATCTTGACTTCCGCCAATGTTGCCAAAAACCAACCGATTCCGGTCGGCTGGCTGATGGGGTCGGTGCTTTTGGTCCGTCGTTCCGCTGTTGCCAAGGTCGGGCTTCTGGATGAAAGATTTTTTATGTATTTTGAAGATGTCGATTGGGCGCGCCGCTTTTGGAAAAACGGTTTTAAAGTTGTGTATTTCTCCGCGGTGAGCGTTTTTCATCTGCATCTTCGGGCCAGCCGTAAATCCCGCGGCATTTTTTCATTGTTTTTAAACCGTTACGCCCGAATTCATCTTTCCAGCGCCGTTAAATATCTGTTAAAATACGCCTTTCGGAAACCCCCGATCAGCATCCGGGTTTGTCCTTAAAAAATAATATCATTGTTTTTGCCAGAATCCTGATGTCCCGGGCCAGCGACCAGTTTTTTATGTAATAAAGATCAAGTTTGATCTCTTCTTCAAAATTCAAATTACAGCCGCCGTTTATCTGTGCCAGTCCCGTCATTCCCGCTTTCACGAAAAATGTCCGCTTGTGATGGTTCAGGTATTTGCCGGTCTCTTCCGGTTCGTGCGGCCTTGGCCCCACCAGACTCATTTCACCGGTAAAAACGTTTAATAATTGCGGAAATTCGTCCAACCATGTCCGCCGCAAAAACTTGCCAATCCGCGTTACCCGCGGATCGTTTTCCATTTTAAAAAGCGGCCCGTCTTTTCTTTGATTGTATTCCATCAGTTGTTTCTTTAATTCGTGCGAATTGTCTTTCATTGAGCGGAATTTATATAAATAAAATTCTTTTCCCTGGCTCACTCTTTTTAATTTCACGATCACCGGCCCCGGACTGTCGTATTTTATGGCCAGGCCGACAATAACCCCGATGGGGAAAAGCAAAACAATCCCCAGTCCCGAAATCGCCGCATCCGTTAATCTTTTGACGAAGCCGCCCCAGCCTTCCAGCGGCGTACGCTTGAATTCCAAAATCGGAAATTCCGCCACCGTTTCGGTGTTGATATTGGTAAAAAAGGTCTGGAAAAGATCGGGAACAAACCGGAAATTGATCAATTTTTCTTCGCAAAAATTGGAAAAAGCCGTGATATATTCCCGGTTGCGTTCCGGCACGCACAGAATCATCTCGTCAAATTTATCTTTATTGAATCGGTTTTTCACCGCTTCCAAATCAAGATCAAGAGAATCGCCGGTCGCGATAATATCAATTTCACGGTTTGCCGCCAGCTCCCGTCTCAATTTTTCCGCAATTTCTTTGTTTCCCGCCAAAAGCGTTTTTTGCCCGCCCAAATTATATTTATTCCAGGCGAATTTCATTGCGGCTCTTTCCAGGCTCACCAAAATCACCGCGAAAACCCATCCCGCCAGCACGATGAACCGCGAATCAAAAAACTCCTTGCGAAAAAACACCACCATCGTTATTGCCATCACTCCGGCACAGCAAGCTACGATCACTTTCGGGAGATCTTCAAAATATTTCCGGTCAATTTTTGCCTGATATAATCCCGCCAATCCGAAAATCGCCACCCAAACCGCCGCAATTACCAATAGCGCCGGCAGATAATCTTCAAAAGGCAGTTTATCAAAAAATCCTCCGCCTCCTCGCCAATCTCTGAGCCAAGGGCTCATTCTCAGCAAATAGGCGCCGCTTCCCGCCGCCAATATCATCAAAAAATCACCTCCCACCAAAATAATATTGAATACCAGTTCCGTTTTCTTCATATTCCCTAGATTATACCAGAAATCAAATGCCCTCCCAACACTTGCGCATTGTGCCGCTTGCACTGTTGCCGGAAAAACGAAGCGTGTTATAATCACAAACGGGGAGGTGTTATCAATTTAATAAACAAAATATGTTTATTGTCAAAGGGAAAACCAATTGGCCGATGATTGCGGCGGTGCTGGCGATTGCGGCGATCACCGGCGGCGGCTTGATGTTCTACATCAACGACACGATTGCGCAAACCCAATATTTGGGACAGTGATTTTTTGCGGGATCGCCAGAATCGCCATCACGGCGATTTTTTGGTGATTTTCAAAACAAGCGGATGAAAAACAAAATTTTGATTTGTTTTTCGGCGGCGGGATTGATCGCGGCGGCGGTTTTGGCCGCAATTTTTTTCAGCGGCGGGCAAAATGCCCCGCGTTTGGACCAAAATGATCCGAAGCCCGCCGCCGCAATTTTTTTACTGGGCGATTTCTATCCGGTGGCGCGGGTGATTGACGGCGACACTTTTGAGGTGAATGCCGGCGGCGCGATTGACACGGTGCGGGTGATCGGCATTGATACCCCCGAAATTGCCGATCCGCGGAAATCCGCGGAATGTTTCGGCGCCGAAGCATCAAGCAAGGCCAAAGAAATTTTATCGGGCAAAAATGTGCGGCTGGAATCCGACCCGGACCAAGGCGAACGCGATAAATACGGCCGATTACTGCGCCATATATTTCTGGAAGACGGAACAAATTTCGGATTGTTGATGATCAAGCAAGGATATGCTCGCGAATACGCTTACCCGGTTCCGGGCAAATACCGAGCCGAGTTTCAAGCGGCGCAAAATTATGCCCGGGAAAATTCTCTGGGCCTTTGGGGCGATGTTTGCCGGACGGAAATAATGCCGAATTGATTTTTGCCGTTTTATAATTCGTGTTATAATCAATCGCGTATCGTCTTTTAACCAAAAATTATCTATGAGCCAACAAAAAAAAGTTTTGGTGGTTGACGATGAAAAAGTGTTGCTGGAGCTTTTGCTGTCCAAGATCAAGCAGGCCGGTTTTGCCGCCATCGGCGCGCGCGATGGCGACGAGGGCCTGCAAAAAGCCTTGGACGAACATCCTGACCTGATCCTGCTGGACATCATTATGCCCAAGATGGACGGCATCACGATGCTGAAAAAATTGCGGGAAGACGCGTGGGGCAAGACAGCGCCCGTGATCATGCTTTCCAATTTAAACACCGCCGAAATGGTGGAAAAATCGCTGGAAAACGGCGCTTATGATTATTTGGTGAAAGTGGATTATTCGCTGGACGATCTGGTGGCGATCGTGAAAAAAAAGTTGGGCGCGTAATTGTTTGCGGTTGACTTTTTGGCGTTTTTGCGCTTGAATGACAGTGTTTCGGAAGATATTCTTGGATTTACAAATTAGATCGCTAAGGTCGCCTACGCGAACCTATCAGCGGGCTTTGCCTCGCCGAAGGTTTGCTACTGCGAACCGAATTTCGCCTACGCTCGATTTAGCGGGCCTTGCCTCGCCGAAGTCGAGCTACGGCGAGACGAAGGCGGGCGTCGTATAATGGCCATTATGTAACCTTGCCAAGGTTAAGAAGAGGGTTCGACTCCCTTCGCCCGCTCCAATTTAAAAGCCGCTCTTGCAAGAGCGGCTTTTAAATTGGAGCGAGGCTCGCTCATCTGCTGATGAGCGGCCCGCTCTCAATTTGAATTTTAGGAATTTTCATTTATATTTTATAATCTTATTGAAGACTTAATGAATCCAATGCATTTTATCTACATCCTTCAAAGCCTAAAAGACCGGCGAACATATGTTGGCTGTTCCCATGATGTTCAAAATCGCTTGGCGCGGCACAATGCCGGTCAAGTTCCCGCCACCCAAAGCCGCCACCCTTTAAAGCTGATATTTTCCGAATCGTTTGAAACCGAGCAAGAGGCCAAACAAAGAGAACTCTACTGGAAAAGCGGCGCCAGCCGTCGCAAAATGAAATCTCTCTTTAATTAGTTTGTTGATAATTAAAAAACAAAAAAGCCCCTTTCGGTGCAATCACTACACCCTTTCGGATATAGACCCCTCTTACAAGTACCGGCCAGAAGACCGTTTTTATGTAGGAGGGGATTTCAGACCATATCCTACGACAAAGGTCATAGGGGTTAGGTCATAAATTGTCAAAAGATCAAAAAATATTCAATCGCAAGTTTTTTATATCAAAAAACACTGGTTTTGTAAATCAAATTATTCAATCATAAACCTTACTTATAAGTATTTCTTATAACCTTCAAGATTATGCAAGGCCGGGAATATATGGAAAGCCTGAAGTACAAAATAGAAGTAAAAGAAATAAAAACTGTTTCAGACTAATTATTTCTAGTAATTAAATAAAAAAAGGAAGGCAATCGTCCTTAGACAATTCCCTCCAACAGCTGTTGTGCAGCCTCATTCAGTATTTTTCTGATGGCTTCTTTGTGGCCATCGTTTAGTAGCTCTTTTGTCGGTGTAAATGCAACAGGATGCCCCCAAGGAAGAATCCTTTGCGTTGTGTCCTGCATCATTACCATAACCGTATGTTGGCTACCACCCCTCCAAAGCTGAACCCAGAAATCAATCTTTTCCAATGGCGGTATAGGTCCATCCTCTTTGGCGTGATTCTTGTAATGATGTTTATATAGGATTTCACCGATTCCTGAATCAATCAGACGAGCTCTAATGTCTCGACCCTTAATATCCGTTTCTTTGTACCCCATATATACCAAACATTATTCTAACAATAAAAAATGATATTGTCAAGATATAAACAATCCTTTGTCAAATGATAATAGAAATGTCATACCTTGGATTTTTTTAGAAATGTCATACT
>ERZ795032.487-NODE-487-length-43401-cov-351.385964_pt1 | contig 43401 bp, 37 predicted proteins | sample MGYA00375124_ERZ795032 | MGnify/ENA primary metagenome ERZ795032 (study PRJEB30167, sample SAMN05720154) | activated sludge metagenome | isolation source: Anaerobic digester | place: China | collected 2015-12-16 ...
GGTCGCAAACGCAGTTAAAGTTTCTGCCGGAGCAGCAGACGGATTTTGTCTTTTCCGTTTTTGCCGAAGAGTGGGGGTTTGTCGGGGCGTTGTTTTTGCTCATTTTGTTTATGTCTTTGATTTTCTGGTGCCTGAAAATTGCCTTGCATTCGCGAGATTTATTGGGCACATTAATCGCGTTTGGCATTACCGCTCTTATATCCTGGGAAGTATTCATTAACATCGGCATGGTATTGGGGATATTGCCTGTTGTCGGAATTCCGCTTCCCTTCTTAAGTTATGGCGGTTCGGCGATGGTGGTGTTAATGACGGCCACCGGATTGTTGATGAATATAAGCGTGGCCAGATTTCTTTTGCAACGTTAGCAATGGATTGTCTCTGTCAACATCAACTTCGCCGACTCTGCACGTCGTCATTGCTTGATGCTTAACTAAAAACTAGAACAAAAATGCTGCAGCAAGGAGATACGCATGTGGGAAAAAAAGAAAGATGCAGAAGAGGTAAAAGCATTTTTAGGCAAGGGAGCCGAATTTATCGGTAAGCTTATTTTTAACGGCGCTGTTCGTATCGATGGTGATTTCCAGGGTGAGGTTTATGGTCAGGGATCACTGGTTGTCGGCGAAGGCGCTGTAGTCAAGGCCAAGATTGCCGTCGACAGCGTCTACATCAGCGGGGATGTTCAGGGGAATATTGACGTTAAGGGAAAAATTAATATCCATGCCACCGGAAAGTTTTACGGTGATGTAAGCACGCCGGTATTTATCATGGAAGAAGGCGCGCTGTTCGAAGGAAGATCGCATATGGCGGATGTTAAAAGCGAGGAAGCTACGGTCGCCAAAGTAGTATGAAGCAATTCCTTTTTTTCGATTTTGTTTTGCCGTTACAATTATCAATGTTTGCTCTTAAAAAAAAATACCGCACTGTTAGAAAAAAGCTTGACAAGCAAAACTTGTTTATGGTTAATAACCCGCGGTTCTAATAGAGAGAGGCATTTTCATGCTAGATGAAAGAAGCATTGAAATGTCCAGTCAGAGTCTGTTCATATGTGTGAGGTTCTTAATTAACGATGTGAGGTAAGCCGTGGTTACTGTTCTTCCCGATTATACGTTATTTATTCAAATAATCGCTTTTCTGGCGTTAATTTTTATTCTCAACATTCTGCTTTACAAGCCAATCCTATCAATTATCGATCGTCGCAAAAAGCACATCGAAGAGCTGGAAAACGAAATCATCCTTTTTAATCAATCCGTAGATAAGAAAGCCGCTGAATACGAAGAAAAACTTAAGCTGGCCAAGGCAAATGCCGCCGAATTAAAGAAAGAGATTATTAAAGAGGGGACAGATCAAGCCAAGGTTATTGTTGATGCCGTGCGCAATGAAATTCCAATCATGATGCAAGAATTTCAACAGAAATTGGATAAAGAGGTTCAGGCTGCACGTGAAACCTTGGACAGCCAATCAAGGAGATTGTCTTTAGAGATTGCTGAAAAGGTTATGGGGAGGTCTGTCCAATGAAAAAAATATTTAAGTCGGCAAAGCTGGTTTCATTCATTTCTTTCTTGTTTTTGCTGGTTGTTTCCGTTGCTTTTGCCTCAGAAGAAGGCGGCCACGGCGGTGACGGGAAGAAGATGTTTGAGTTTATGTGGAAAACCATTGACTTTGCGGCCTTGGTAATTCTTATCTGGTGGCTGGCGGCTTCGAAGATAAAGGCTTTCTTCGCAGGGCGTCGCCAGGATATTAAGGATTCTCTGGAGAATTCCGCTCAGCAGAAGAAGGACGCTGAAGAGAAGTACAAGGAGTACTCCGACAAGATAGATAAAGCATCCGCAGAAATCGACGGTATTTTTGAGATGATCAAAGCTCAGGGTGTCGCCGAAAAACAGAAGATCATCGACGAGGCCGAGAAGGTCGCCAAGAAGATCAAAGAAGATTCTCAGATGCGAACAACTCAGGAATTGAAGAAGGCGTCGGATCAGCTGCGTGCTGAAGCCGTGATTCTTTCTGTTCAGATGGCTGAAGATATTATTAAAAAGAATATTGCAGTGCAGGATCATGAGGCAATTGTGAAGGAATACATGGAGAAGGCGGTGAATAAAAATTGATCAGCAATATTTCTAAGCGTTATGCGAATGCTTTTTTTGGAATTGCGGCTGAAGAGAAGAAACTTGAAAGCTATTACGACGAGCTCGTAAGTTTTTCTTCGATTATTAGTCAAGATAGGTCTTTGCGTGTATTTTTAGCTAACCCTGTTTTTGAGCAGAGGGTCAAAAAAAATGTCGTGGAAAAGATAATCGGCAAGTTGCAGCTTTCCACTATCACAATCAATTTTTTGAAGCTACTGGTTGATAAGAAAAGAATTGAAGCTTTGCCGGATATTACAACCTGCTACAGACAAATGATGGATGAGGCCCTGAAAAGAGTAAGGGTTAATGTGAAGACTGCCTTCCCTCTTTCCGACGAAATGCAATCTTATATCAGAGCCAGCTTGGAAAAGCTTACCGGTCGGCAGGTAGAAATGACTGTAGAAAAAGACCCCGCCCTCTTGGGAGGAATAGTAATCGGGGTTGGCGATACACTTTATGATGGCAGTATAAAAAATCAATTGAACAACATGAGGAATCTCTTAGGGGAGGCAAGATAAGGCATGGAAAATATCAAGGCGGAAGAAATCAGTCAAATTATTTCTGAGCAAATAAAAAGCTATGAAAAAAAGCTGGATATAAGTGAAACGGGTACTGTCTTGTCCGTCGGTGACGGTATTGCGAGAGTTTATGGTGTGCAGAACGCAATGGCCATGGAACTTTTAGAGTTTCCCGGTGGTATTTTGGGAATGGTCCTTAATCTGGAAACAGATAACGTAGGTGTTGCCGTTCTGGGTGAGGTTTCTCACATTAAAGAAGGTGATATCGTTAAGAGAACAGGAAAGATTGCTCAGGTGCCGGTCGGTGAGGCGTTGCTTGGTCGTGTCATTGATGCAACAGGAAAACCATTAGACGGAAAAGGGCCTATTGAGACTAATGAGTTCCGCCGAATTGAAATGGTTGCTCCAGGTGTTATTCAGCGACAGCCGGTTAATGAACCAATGTACACCGGTCTGAAAGCTATTGATGCCATGACGCCGATAGGACGTGGTCAGCGTGAACTGATCATCGGTGACCGCCAGATTGGTAAAACAGCAATATGTGTAGACGCTATTCTTAGACAGAAAGATACCGGAATTAAGTGTATCTATGTTGCTATTGGTCAGAAAAAGTCAACAGTTGCCCAGGTTGTGGAAAACCTGAGAAAGCATGATGCTTTGTCATACACTTGTGTTGTGGCTGGTTGTGCCAGTGATCCGGCAACAATACAATATATTGCCGCTTTTGCTGGTTGTTCGATTGGCGAATATTTCCGCGATAAAGGCCAGGATGCTTTAATTATATACGATGACCTTTCCAAACAGGCTGTTGCCTACAGACAAATATCCCTTCTCCTGCGTCGTCCTCCCGGGCGTGAAGCTTACCCTGGGGATATTTTTTATAATCATTCACGACTGCTGGAACGTGCAGCGCGAGTCAGTGCCGAGCTTGGCGGTGGTTCTTTGACTGCACTGCCGGTTATTGAAACACAAGCCGGTGACGTGTCCGCATATATTCCGACAAATGTTATTTCCATTACCGATGGTCAGGTCTTTTTAGAGCCAAGTCTTTTCTTTACAGGTATCCGTCCGGCGATCAACGTTGGTATTTCGGTTTCGCGAGTCGGCGGAGCTGCCCAAGTGAAGGCAATGAAACAGGTTGCTGGAACTCTTAAACTTGATCTTGCCCAGTATCGTGAATTGGCGGCCTTTGCTTCGTTCGGCAGTGATCTCGATAAATCGACGCAGGCGCAACTGGATCGTGGTGTGCGTCTTGTGGAATTGTTGAAACAGCCCCAATTTCAGCCTATGAATCTTTCCAAGCAGATTGTCGTGCTGTTTGCTGGAACTAGAGGATATCTTGATAAGTATAAAGTAGATAAGGTAGCTGCTTATGAAGAGCAGTTACTGGGATTTGTGGAATCCAAACATTCGGCTATAATGAATGAAATTGAAGAGAAAAAGATTATTTCACCCGAACTGGAAAAGAAACTGAAGGATATGTTGACAGAATTTGATTCTGTCTTTATTGCTGAATAAGTAAAAAATATTAGTTGAGGAGAAATCGTAGTGGCCTCGCTGAAAGACATAAGACGAAAAGTTGGTGCTGTTCAAAAAACAAAGCAGATTACACGTGCTATGAACATGGTGGCAGCATCAAAGTTTAAGTCGGCGCAAATGAGGATGGAGAATTTCCGTCCGTACGCTGGTAAATTTATGGATGTGCTTAACAGTTTAGCCTTGCGTGTTGACGCTACGTCCCATCCTCTGTTAGCTGTACGTGATCCTAAAAAGGTTTGGGCAATATGTATGACGTCTGACAGAGGACTTTGTGCTGGGTTTAACACCAATTTGATAAAAGCAACCGAAAGGTTTATGCGAGATAAAGGAAATGAAGGAAAAGATGTCTCGTTATTCACCGTGGGTCGTAAAGGAAGAGATTACTTCAGGAAAAGAGCGAGTGTAATTAATCAGCAGGTTAACGTGTTTGGCAAGTTTGATATGACCTTGTCCGCTTCCATCTCCGATGATGTAATAACTCCGTTCATAAATGAAGAATATGATGAACTATATTTGATTTATAATCAATTTGTTAATGTTTCTGTGCAGCGACCGACTGTTGTAAGGCTTTTTCCTCTCGAATCAATTGGACAAAAGACTGAAACTGATTCTGAAAGCAGCTTAGAATACGATTATGAACCGTCGGCAGAAGCATTGTTGAATAAAATTCTGCCTATGTATATTCATGTTCTAGTGTTTCGAGCACTTTTAGAAACATCGGCGGGTGAGAATGGAGCACGTATGGTAGCGATGGATAACGCAACCAAAAATTGTGAGGATTTGATTAGTTCACTAACATTGAAGATGAACAAGGCCAGACAGGCCGCAATTACAGCGGAGTTGATGGATATTGTCGGTGGTACGGAGGCCTTAGCTAAGGGGTAAAGTATTTGTAGCACATGATGCTGGAAATATTAATTGGCTAATACGAACTATTGGTGAGGAGATAGTTATGAATATAGGAAAAATCGTACAAGTTATAGGACCAGTTGTAGACGTGGCCTTTGAAGAGGGAAAACTGCCCGCGATATTAAATGCAATTTATGTAACGAACCCTGCTATAGATGATCGGGAAGACAACTTGATTATTGAAGTTGCGTTACATTTGGGAGACAACGTTGTCCGCTGTATAGCAATGGATATTACAGATGGACTCATCCGGGGCATGATTGCCAAAGATACGGGCGCTCCCATTATGGTACCAGTCGGTAAAGAATGCCTTGGGCGAATATTAAACGTTGTCGGCCGTCCGGTTGATGGTTTAGGACCGATCGATGCAGCAAATATGGCCCCGATTCACAGAGAGTCACCGGAATTTCTGGAACAGGATACATCGGTGCACGTTCTGGAGACAGGTGTTAAAGTTATCGATCTCCTTGTTCCTTTTCCTCGTGGCGGTAAGATGGGCTTGTTCGGTGGAGCCGGTTGCGGTAAGACAGTTGTTATGATGGAAATGATCCACAATATTGCTATGCATCACGGTGGAATTTCAGTGTTTGCGGGTGTGGGTGAAAGAACTCGTGAAGGAAATGATCTTTACAGAGAAATGCTGGAATCTGGAGTCATCAAACAGGCAGCTTTGATTTACGGACAGATGACTGAACCCCCCGGAGCACGCGCAAGAGTCGCCTTGACAGGACTGGCAGCCGCAGAATATTTCCGGGATGTGGAAGGTCAGGATGTGCTTCTATTCGTAGACAACATTTTCCGGTTTACACAGGCTGGTGCTGAAGTATCGGCTCTTCTCGGAAGAATGCCTTCCGCCGTTGGATACCAGCCGACACTTGCAACCGACTTAGGTGAATTGCAGGAACGTATTACATCAACGACAAAGGGTTCTATTACTGCCGTTCAATGCGTGTACGTTCCCGCTGACGACTTGACTGACCCGGCACCGGCAACGACATTTGCTCACTTGGATGGAACAGTGGTTTTATCACGCCCGCTTTCAGAATTGGGTATATATCCTGCGGTGGATCCACTGGATTCAACATCTCGGATTTTGGATCCAAATGTTTTGGGTCTGGAGCATTATCAGGTTGCACGTCAAGTACAGGTAACACTACAAAAATATAAGGATTTGCAGGATATTATTGCCATCTTAGGTATGGATGAACTATCAGAAGAAGATAAACTGACAGTTGGACGTGCAAGAAAAATTCAGCGCTTCCTCTCACAGCCGTTCTTCGTTGCGGCGCAGTTCACAGGCACGGAAGGAAAATTTGTTTCCGTGGCGGATACAGTAAGAGGATTCAAGGAAATATTAGAAGGCAAACATGATGAACTGCCGGAACAGGCCTTCTATATGGTCGGTGGCATTGAGGAAGCAGTAGAAAGAGCCAAGAAACTTGCCGAATAAGTGAGGAAGTAGATGTCGGACGAATTAATACTGGAAATTGTAACGCCGGAAAAGATGGCGTTTACCGGGGAAGTGGAAGAAGTTACTATTCCCGGTACCGAAGGTGAATTTGGTGTCCTGCGTGGTCATGAAGCTATTTTGACATCAGTTGATATCGGTGAATTGAGTTTTACCAAGGATGGAAAGAAAACTTTCTATGCCGTAAATACCGGTTATGCAGAAGTAACTGCAGAGAAAGTAACTTTACTGATTGAAACAGCAGAAAGATCAGATACAATTGATAAGGACAGGGCCGAAAGAGCAAAATCAAGAGCTGAAGCAGGATTGGTTCAGGCAGAAAAAGATAGTGACGAATTCAACAGATTAAATGTGGCGTTAATGAGGGCAATAACCCGTATAAGAGTGGCGGAAAAATAAAAAATTTAGATAAAGATAAATTGAAAAGGCAGTACATGAAAAAAATGTGCTGCCTTTTTTTATGGCGAATGAACTAACCCGCAGAAAGCTACGGGGTATCTAACTGTGAGTATCTATTCAGCTGAAATATCAACAATTTCAAAACTTCTTGATCCTCCGGGTGTCTGCACGTTAATTTCCGCGCCGATTACCTTACCTATCATAGCTCTGCCGATCGGTGATGTGACCGAAATTTTATTTTGATTGATATCAGACTCAAAGGGACCAACCAGCTGATACTTGATTTCTTCATCTTTATCGAATTCGGTAATTGTCACGAAACAGCCAAAGACAACTTTGTCATTAACCTGTCCTTTAGGAATAATCACATTGGAGAGGGCAAGGTTATTTTCCAACTCCTGAAGTTTTCCGTGCAGAAAAGATTGCCTTTCTTTAGCTGCCGTATATTCGGCATTTTCCGAAAGATCACCATGAGCGCGCGCAATTTCGATATCGCGTATATTTTCAGGAATATGTTTGTTTTTTAGAATTTCCAATTCTTTCTTCAATCTTTCAAAACCATCTTTGGTAATGGGCATTTTTTCCATGATATCTCCAAATAGCCATCCTTTTTTGTTTATATAAAATTTAAATAAAATGCCGGAAAAGCATTAAAATTAAATAATTTGTTTTAAAGGCGTTTCATGAGAATGTAACGTTCAGACGGGCAAATGATTTATAGTACACGCCTTGTTTGCTTAGAATCTGTCTCCCAGAGAATATGGGTAATCATACAAAGCACAAAATTTCTTTAATCGAGAACGGAAACGGTGTCAAGAAACATTTGCGGAAACGTAGATTGTTTAAAGGGTAATGTAATTTGCTAAATCCAATTAACAATCATTACAGAGACAATGTTTTGCTCCCTCTTCCACTTTTGCCATGATGTAAAAATAATCTTATGATTTTTATTTCCCTTATTTCCCTCATCAATGCCGGTCATGAAAATTAGAAAAAAATGTTTATTTTCAGTTCCAAAAAGATATAATCATCTCCGTGCAGTATGATCCTTTTACTTGCTGACAAAAACTAAAGATGAATTGCTGGAAACAACAAAACAGTAAGGTAAGATAAGTGCAGGTTTGGAGAGCTGTTCCATGGGACTAGATAAGCAAAAGACTGAATTTTCAACCGGGCCGCAGAAAACGGTTCACAGCCGGTATTATTTTACCCGGCAAAAAGAATTGATCCTGGAACTGCTTGTACCCCGTGCAGGTGAAAGAGTATTGTGCATAGGTGACGATGTAGGCGATTACTTGCAGATATTCCGGGATAAATGGTGCCAAGTTACAGGGCTCGTTTCCTCCGCGGAGATGCTGCAGAAGCTCCGAAAAAAAGTGGGGGACGGCATTGATCTGTATCCCGGCAGCGCCGAGGACATGCCTTTTTCCGATGACGAATTTGATATTGTCTTTATTGTTAAAGCGCTGGAAACCGCCGGTTATCCGCAAAAAATAATTGCCGAAGCAACCCGTGTTTGTTCCGGCCGGGTTTTTATCGGTTTTCTCAACAAATACTCTTTTGCTGGAACTCGTTCGAAAATAAAGAGGAATTTCGGATTTTCCGTTGAGGAGAAGATCCGGTTTTTCGATATCAGGGAAATAAAAAAGATGGCCGCAGGCGTCGTTGATCTTCAAACCGTTAAATGGGGAAGTGTGATTTATTTCCCGGCTGTCGTTTATGATATTTCAGCAGAACTCGAAAAATTAGTGCCGCACATGAAAAATCCACTTGGAGCATTTATGGGGATCACCTTTCCGGTCAAATACATTTACCGGGCGGCGCAAAATCCGCTGGTGGGATCTTATCAGCTGAAAGCTGATACCGGACCGGCCCCCGATACTATCCGGGGAATGTCCCGAAAGAAGAATAAGTAAACCGGGAGAGCCTTTAGAAAATCATAAAATCCCGCACATCCCCGCCGGGACGATTGCTTCAACTTCCCGATTAAGGCAGTTCGAAAGATAAATTTTAATTATCTTCCCATTTCAGATCGTTTTCATCGAAGCGTTGCTCCAGAATTTCTCGAGCCTGGCCGGCAAATGATTCCGGAACGGAAATTCTAACTTCGCCCAAACCATCTACATCCAGCGAACATGATATTACGCCGATGGCTTCGTATTGCAGCCGTGCAGGTATATTATCGGCCTGTAGTCGGCCTAAAATTATCTGCGCATTTACCATGCCCGGCGCTCTGCATACAACCACCCAATTTTCTTCCTTCATAAGACCTCCTCTTTTCAGAAGCATTGTAAACCATCTTTTCAAGAAAGCCAAAATAGATTCCATAAGTTCGGAAAGATGGCAAAACAATGATCAAAGCACTACATCTTGTGGTATTAATATTTTATTAATACATTTTGTTGTATTTTCCCTTTACAAAGGAAACATCTTTTGTTAACATTTTTACCAAATTTGTTAAAAGCAACAGAAAAAATTATGAATTTAAAAAGACTAGAAATATCCGGTTTCAAATCATTCCGCGATAAAGTCGTTCTCGATTTTTCCCAAGGCGTAACAGCCGTTGTCGGTCCTAACGGCTGCGGAAAATCGAACGTCGTTGACGCCATTCGCTGGGTTATGGGTGAACAGCGGGTAAAGGCGCTGCGCGGAAAGAAGATGGACGACGTTGTTTTCAATGGCAGCCAGGATGCTTCCCCGGTGAGTATGGCGGAAGTCACCATGACGCTGGCGGCAAACGGCCAGGGTTTTACCGGCGCATATGCGGAAATGACGGAGGTGTCCATTACCCGGAGAGTTGTCCTCGATGGAGACAGCGAATACTTCATTAATCGCGTGCCCTGTCGTCTCCTGGACATCAAGGAATTCTTTATGGGGACCGGCGTCGGGACGAGGACCTACTCTTTGGTCGAGCAGGGCAGCGTGGCAAATATGGTGGAAGCGAAGCCTGAAGATCGAAGATTGTTTATCGAAGACGCCGCGGGAATCTCTAAATACAAAAGCCGTAAAGATGCTGCTGTCCGTAAAATGGAGGCAACAAAAATAAATGTCCAGCGGTTGAACGACATCATCAAAGAAGTCAAATCTCAGCTCAATGCCGTTACCCGCCAGGCCAAACGAGCCGAACAATATAAAGAAATCAAACAACGCATGAGGGATGCGGAAATTGCCCTGGCGTTGCAGAATTATACGGAGCTGGTGGAGCGGGGAACGTCTCTGCAGGCCGTGCGCAATGAATTGCATGACCGTGATGCCGCCGGCCGGGCCAGTCTGGAGGCCAAAGAAGCCTTGCTGGAAGAAATGAAAGCGAGACTTCTGGAAAATGAGGAGCTGATCAATAAGAGCCGGCAGGAACTCTACGAAGTTAAAAATACCATTAGCATAAAAGAGAAGAATATCGAATTTTCCCGCCGCCGGATAGCCGACGCTTCCGAGCGCAAGCGGAAAGACGCCGCCGAAACCGACCTTGCACTGGCCAAAAAAGACCGTTTACTCACCGAAATTGCAAATCTGCGCAAAACGGCAGCTGAAGCGGATGAACGCATTGCCGTATTAAAGCTGGAACACGACGAGGCCCGCCGGAATATCGAGAGCCTCATCGACGCGGACAAGGAAATTAACAGCGAACTGGAAGAGAAGAAAATTATTTACATCGATGTGGTAACGGAAAAGGCAAAGCTGAAAAATATGATTTCGACTTTGACCAAAAGCATCGATGACTTAAGGCGTCGAAAAGAAAGAGAAAACCGGGAAATCGAAGAGGGCGGAAAGAGGCTGTTGGAGCTAACCTCCAGGCTGCAGGCCGTCAATGAAGCTCTGCAAAGTGATGAAGAAGAGTTGACCTCCCTGCAGGATAAAAAAGAGTCTGCCGCCGAATCCCTGGAAAAAACAAAAGCCGATTTACAGCACGTGGAAGAGAGACTGGCCGCAATAAAAGAAGAAAGCAGCGTTAAAAACTCGCGCGTCGATTCTTTGCGGGAGTTCCAGGAAGCTTACAAATGGTCCAGTGAAGGGATCAAGGAAATTATCGAGAAGCAGGAAAGCCGCGATAAATTTTACGGCGTAGTTGCTGACCACATTAATGTTCCCCGTGAATACGAAGCTGCCGTGGAAGCGGTGTTGGGCGATAAGCTTCAGTATGTTGTTGTAAAGAGTCAGGAAGACGGCGCGAAAGCCATCGACTATCTCAAAAATAGTCAACTGGGCCGCGGCAGTTTTGTGCCGGTGGAATTACGCGGTTCCGCCGCCACAACATACAGCGCGGAGCATTTGCAGGAAGCGGAACCTCTGCTGCGAAAAGTTGATTGCAACGATGATTTCCGGCAGATCGCCGATTGTCTGCTGGGGGATGTCTTGATTACGCCGACCATCACCGCCGGGATAAATTTATGGAAGAAAAACGGTTTTCGCGGAACTTTTGTTACTCCCGACGGGGACACGATCAGTCCGCAGGGCGTGCTTACCGGCGGCAGCGGCTCCGCAGTGGAAAAGAGCCTGTTGTCCACCAAACGGGAAATTGCGGAACTCGAAGCAGATGTGGAAAAACTTGCCGCCGAACTCGTGGCCTGCACGAATCAGAGAAAAAAGCTGGTCTCTTTAATGGCGCAGTGGGAAGAAGAATTGACCCAGGTAAAAAACAGAATCCACAGCATCGAAATTGATATCAACGGCCGGAAAAAAGATTCCGAACGGTTTGGCGATGAAGTGGAAAGGCTGAAACAGACAATCGCCGCTTTCGAATTTAACCATCAAAATATCGAAGCTGAAGAAACTGAAGCCGCAGAACGGTTGCGCGCCGTCAGTGATGATATCGGCCGCAAAGACGAAGAGGAAAAAACACTCAACGAAGTTATATCAATTTTCAACACCCGCAGAGTGCAGTCGCGGGCGGCAATCGATGAGCAGGAACGGCAGGCAACGGCAAAAAAAGTTCTGCTGGCCACTTTGGAAGAAAAGAAAGAATCCGGCCTGCGGACAATGTCGCGCCTGCAAAACGATATCAGTTCCATAGAAAACGAAGTGCGGATGAAAAAAGAGGAAATGATTTCCTGCGAGAGGCAGCTTGCCGAGTTTGCTCAAACTATTGAAGCTGACCAGGCGGCGCTGGAGGAACTCTACCGGGATTTGTCCGTCCGCGAAACAGTTTTGGCAGAAAAACAGGCAGGCAAAAATCGTGAAGATGAAGAACTGAAAACCCGGGAAAATGAGATACGGGAAGTTCAAAAGAAGCTCGATGAACTGCGCAATAAAATTAACGAAACGGAAATCAAGTGTCGGGAAGTAGTTTTGCATGGAGAGAATTTGAAGGCGGCGCTGGCGGAAAAGCACAACGTAGCTCTGGAAGAGCTGCTGCCTGAGTTTACCCCGCTGGAACAGGAAAAACTGGCCCAGTTAAAGACCACTCTGGAAAGTGACAAACAAAAAATAGATAATTTCGGCGAAGTCAATCTGCTGGCGCTCAACGAATACGAAGAGCTCGATAAACGCTACCAGTTTTTATCTGCACAGATCGCCGATTTGAACGACTCGCTCAGTTCCCTGGAAAGAACAATAATGCGGATCAACAAAATTTCCCGCTCGCGTTTTGCCGAAACATTTACCGCCGTTAACGAGTGCTTTAAAAAAGTATTTGCCCATATTTTCCCGGGCGGCCATGGTGAATTGCATCTGACCGACGAGAGCGACCTGCTGGAAACAGGTGTGGATATCTCCATTCAAATTCCGGGCAAACGGGCGCAGAATGTCAGCCTGCTGTCCGGCGGTGAAAAGTCGCTGGCGGCGATTGCTCTTATTTTTGCCATCTTAATGTACCGTCCCACGCCATTTCTGGTTCTGGATGAAGTCGACGCGGCGCTCGACGACGCCAACACCAACCTCTTCAACCGCTTGATAAAAGATATCTCCGACAAGTCGCAGGTTGTGATGATCACCCACAACAAGAGCACAATGGAAGTGGCCGACCGACTCTTCGGCGTGACCATGCAAAAGCGTGGTATTTCTTCTCTGGTGTCCGTCAATCTGAACTGATAAAACAATGTCGCTGACTTAAGAAATTTACCTTCAAGGTCTCCCTGTTGTAAAGAGGGATACAAAAAATATTTCAACATTTCCGGCATAAAATAAATTGTTTTAATTCATCCCTTTCTTTACTTCTTCAGGAAAAATCGTTATTAAGAAAAAAATATAAGAAAGGCGTTTTTATAAGAAAATGGGATTTTTTGATAAGTTAAAATCAACTCTGAGTCTGGATAAATTAAAATCAGGTCTGAAGAAGACCCGTGAAATTCTGACCACTGATATTGATGATCTGCTTTTCGGCTCCAAGACACTGGACGAAAATTTGTTCAACGAGCTGGAAGAGCTGCTCATATCGGCGGACATGGGGCCGCAGTTTGTCAATGATTTGATCGAAGACGTTCAGGATCGTATGAAACGCAAGGAACTGCAAAACGCCGGCCAGGTTAAGAAGATTCTGCGCGAGCGCATGGCATCGATTTTGCAAAAAATTGATGTGCCGCTGAATGTTCCTCAAGGTCAACCTTTTGTGATCATGGCTGTCGGGGTAAACGGCAGCGGTAAAACGACGACGATCGGCAAGCTGGCAAATATGCTGCAAAAGGATGGCCACGAGGTAATGCTTGTGGCGGCGGACACATTCCGGGCGGCGGCAATTGAGCAATTGGAAATATGGGGCCAACGGGTGAACACTCCGGTAATCAAGCAAAAAATGAATTCCGATCCGGCGGCGGTTGTTTTCGATGCGCTGGGCAAGGTTAAGACCGGTTACTCCGGAGTCATCATAGTGGATACGGCCGGCAGACTGCATACTCGAGTCAATCTCATGGAAGAGCTGAAGAAAATCAAAAGAGTCATGAGCAAGGAAATGCCCGGCGCTCCCCATGAAACATTGCTGGTTCTTGATGCGACGACAGGGCAAAATGCCGTGATTCAGGCCAAAATGTTCAAAGAAGAAATCGGCGCTACCGGCATTGTCCTCACCAAGCTTGATGGAACGGCCAAAGGCGGTGTTGTCGTCCGGATTGCCAGCGAACTGGGGCTTCCCGTCCGCTTTATCGGCGTAGGAGAAAAAATGGATGATTTACGTCCTTTTAGCAGTAATGATTTTGTCTCCGCGCTGCTCGATTAAATCATGCTCAGGTTGCGGCGGAATTAATGAATAAAATTTTTGCCATCGGCGACATTCACGGCTGTTTTGATAAACTGCAAAAGTTGATTGAAAAACTTCCCGTTGATCAACAACTGGATACCCTGGTTTTTATCGGCGACTATATTGACCGGGGAAGCTCCTCTAAAGAAGTCGTCGAGTACGTGATTGAGCTGAAAGATAAATTTCACAATGTCGTCTGCCTGACGGGCAATCATGAACAGATGTTTCTCAACTATCTGGCGGGCATTGATGAAGTCATGTATCTTTATAACGGCGGTAAAGCTACTTTGGTATCTTACGGTCTACCCGCCTATTCACCGGTTCCGGAGAGGAAGTCGGCAATTCCCTTAAGCCATTTGCAATTTTTTCAGTCGCTTCTGCACTATTATGAAACTGAAGAATATATATTTGTTCATGCCGGATTGATTCCCGGTTTGAGCCTGCGCCGGCAAACCGTCCATGATTTGCTGTGGGTCAGACAGGATTTCATTTATTCAGATTATGATTTCGGGAAAACAGTCGTTTTTGGCCATACCCCGTTTCAATCCCCTTTAATTGCAGCGAATAAAATAGGAATTGACACAGGAGCGTTTTCCGGCGGCAAACTTACATGCGTGGAATTGCCGGATGTAATAATCCATCAGGTTTAGCAATGAAAATTATCGAGTGTGTGCCGAACTTCAGTGAGGGCTGCAATCAGGCAACGATTGTCGCGATTGCCCGGGTTTTCGAATCTTTTCCCGCCGTCCGACTGCTTGACTTCAGCGGCGATGCCGATCATAACCGCAGCGTCTATACATTTCTGGGCAGGGCCGACGACGTGCTGGAAGCCGCCCTGGCCGCTTCCGGTCGGGCACTGGAGCTTATCGACATGTGTTTTCAGGAAGGTGTTCATCCGCGCCTGGGAGCAGTCGATGTTGTTCCTTTTGTTCCGCTGGCAGCGGCGACAATGGAGGATGCAATTGAGATTGCGCATCACTTTGGAAGGGAGCTGCACGAGCGGTTTGGTGTGCCGGTCTATTTTTACGGCGAGGCGGCGCTGGTTGACCAGCGCCGGGAACTGGCTTACGTGCGGCGGGGCGGATACGAAGCCCTGGAGGAAAAAATGTCCATCCCGGAGGGCGCTCCCGATATCGGCCAACCACTGTTTAATGAGCGCTGCGGGGCGACGGCGGTCGGTGCGCGCATGCCTCTGGTGGCTTACAATATTAACCTGGCCAGCAATGATTTGCTTCTGGCTCGCAAAATTGCCGGCCGGATTAGAGAAAAAAACGGCGGATTAAAAAGCGTGCGGGCAATTGGAGTGATGCTGAAAAGCCGGAATATTGCCCAGGTGTCAATGAACCTGGTTAACTATCAGGAAACTCCGCTAAAACCAGTTTTTGATCTGGTAAAGCTGTTGGCATCCGAGCATGGCGTTGAAATTCTGGAATCGGAGTTGATCGGCCTCGCGCCGGAAGGGGTTTTTGCCGGCACAACGCCGGAATATCTTCAACTGAAAGATTTTGACGTTGACCGCTTGCTGGAAACGCACATAAAAAACTTTGCTCCGTAAAGTTTGTCAATATCTTACTAAAATTATTTTTTTGCCCTTTCCGAAAGTTGCAAACTTGCCCAAGGAAACACCTGTTTGGGCAACAGGCCGGTAATTATTGACAGGCGGAAAAATGCGTGATAAAGCCCTTAAACTCTTCAACATAGTCTGCGAATCGCCCCTGTAGCTCAGAAGGATAGAGCAACGGATTCCTAATCCGTGTGCCGCGTGTTCGACTCGCGCCAGGGGCACCAAATAAATCAAGGACTTAGCTAAATTCGGTTAAGTCCTTTTTCTTTGTCCTGTCATTTTATCCCGCTATTATCCCGCGTTTGAATTCTGTAAGCCTCAATAAGGAAATGGCAAAACGTTTCGGAAAATTTTTTGTATCGGCTATAAGTTTTTTGTTGGTAACTAAATGTGATTAAATGTCAATGTATTATGGCAATTCATAATAATTTATAATTATTCTTAATATTTTTTTCTTGACAAGCATGAGTCACTTAGTAACGTAAGCGTAACAAATCAATACGCCTCCCCACATCGCCATGTGCAGCGTGCGGAGGTAAGCTGACCGCGTTAGGCAGTAAAACCGCTCATCTATCCCGCCATATGGCCGCATAGATTGGTAAGCTAACCCCGCCAGAAAAGCAGTAGTGTTTGCTTTTTAGGGGGGTATGCAGCAGTCGGTGTTGAACAATTTACAGGGACGTATAAGCCTTCAAGCGAAGGGACTGAAACGCCTGTGATCAATCCGAATTTCGGATGGTTGCAGGCGTTTTTTTATTTCCCGGAAAAGGAGAAAATGAAATGAAAAAGAAAAAAGAAAAACAGATGGTTAGACGCATGACGAAGGAAGACTTAAGGATACTTCTGGAGAAAACTTTCAGCGGTAAGGAATTGATCTCACGCCATGACCCTTCTCTGAATGCGTTTGCGGCGGCGGGAAGTTTAGCCAACGCAGACTGCAAGGGCGAAGGTATAGACGGCAGCATCGTAATCGGCAAAGGAACATTCTACCCCGTTCCGGCAATAATTGATTGGCTGGTAGCGAAAGTCCGAGAATAAAAGGAGGTACGCTATGAACATTTCAAACGATTCCACAAAAAACGAAAGGCTGGACACTGCAATGTCCAGCCCTTCAAAAAACCGTTTAAAAGCCCAAAGTGAATTTACCACAGGCGGCGTTTTTGTCAAGTACTCATTGGTGGAGGTGCGCCATGATTAACGATTTTATAAATGTAATTCGTGAAAATTTAGGTGCAGCTCCTTCAGCAGACAAAGTTATCCCTAACCAGTGGATATATTTCTCGTTAAACGGCAAGCCCAGCGATACAGCCGGTAGATGTCTACTGTTCTCCGACGGGGAGGGTGGTGTTTATTGGGACTGGCGAAGTGGCGACTATGGAGTTTGGCAGGCGCGGGAACATCGAACGCCAGAGGAAAGAGCTACTTTTGATAAAAAAATACAAGAGGCCCGCGCAGAAGCGGCGAAGGAAGAGGAAAAAAGAAGGTCGGCTTGCCGGGAGAGATCAGTAGCAATCCTCAGCGTCAGCTTTGACGCAGGTCAACATCCATATTTGGCGAAGAAAGGCGTTAAGGCCCACGGAATCAAACAGCATGATGGAATTCTTGTTATTTCTGCCATGGATTTAGAAGGCAAGGTTCACGGCTTGCAAAAGATCGGTTCTGATGGCGAAAAATCGTTCGAGCCAGGCACTGCCGTAAAAAGTCATTTTTTCCCTATAGGGAATTTATTAAACAGCGGCAAGATTTTAATCGCTGAAGGTTTCGCAACGTCGGCAACAGCGCATGAGGCGACAGGCTTCCCGACTGTCTGTGCTTTCAACGCCAGTAATCTTCTGCCGGTAGCCTTAGGGATACAGGAAAAATATCCCCATGCAGAAATTATTATTTGTTCTGATGATGATTGGCAAACGCCAAATAATCCTGGTTTGGCAGCAGCTACTGCAGCAGCAAAGGCTGTCGATGGCTTGCTGGCTGTTCCTGTGTTTCCCGATAATCGCGGCCCGAAAGATTCAGATTTTAATGACCTGGCTCGGCTGGACGGGCTGGAAGCGGTTAAAGCCTGTATTAATGCGGCAACTATGTCCACACCTTCCGAAGTACATATCGAGGAAATCCCAAAAGAATCAGAAGCGGAATACACTGACCCTTTGCAGGATTATGCGGCGTCGATTTTCCCTTATCAATTGGCCTTTCCGTGGCAAATCTTTCCTGGCATTATCGCCGAGAGTTTGTTGGCCTGTGCTGAATCCTGTGCGACTTCACCAACGGCATTAGCCGGAGTAGCTTTTGCGATCCTGTCAAGTGCGATAGGTAGAACAATCCTTATTTCCCCAAAAACATCGTGGAATGAGCCGCTCCACTGTTGGTTTGCCGATATACGACCTTCTGGCGAAGGCAAAACACCAGCGATGCAATTACTTGCCCGTGTACTCCATGAAGCCCAATCGAAAAGCGATGCTGATTTTGAAAATGAAAAAGATACCTGGGAACAGACACCAAAGAAGGAGCGAGGTCCCGAACCGAGATGGAATCGTTCTTACTTTGTGTCGGGGTTGACGTTGGAAGGCGTCAGGGCAGCGCTCTGGCAAGGACATGGCGGACTTGTTTGCTTGTTGAGTGAATTGTCCTCTTTTATCACCGGACAAGGCCAATATAAATCCGGCAAGGGGGATGATCGGGAAGCATGGCTATCTCTTCATGACGGAAGCCCAGCAAGGATAGTGCGGGCCGGAAGTTCCGTAACCATCCAAGGTGCCCGCGTGTCTATCTGCGGAGGTATTCAGCCTGAAGTCTTTAAGACAGTGTTTGGGGACAAGGGTGGATTGTTCCTTACCGATGGAACCATTTTTCGTTTTCTTTTGACCTATGAGCCTGCCGGACATTTCGAACTGACGAGGGCTACATGGAATGAGCAACATCGTTTCACCTGGGAAAATCTTGTCAATAAAGCGTTATGGTGGGCAGACGATAAATTCAAATCATCAGATAATTTCCTTATTCTGAAATTATCTGATGACGCTTGGAGTTGTTTCTCAGCTTTCAGGAATAATCTTTATTCTTTACGAAATCAATTTCCGCCTGCCTTCCGGGGATTTATTCCAAAAGCAACATCTTATATTCTGAGGATTGCCGGGCTTCTGCATGTCATGGAACAGCTTTTCACTGGCGATGATATTTCCCCGGTTATCACCGCCGAAACCATTCAAAAAGCAATCTTGGCTGTCAACTTTTATACGGGGCATGCCCTCGAAGCACTCAAGCTGTTGCACGGAAAAGAAACTGCAATCCAACAGGATAATGCCCAAAAGCACATCATGGCCGCGATTGAAAGTCTGATCGCAAAAACAGAGGAACAGAGTTTTGTTTCGGTCAAAGACATTGCCGACGCTTACAATAGCATATCCGGAAAAGCCGAATCTGCTAAGTACATCGGTGGCTTATTACGGGAGATTGGCCTTGAACCAAAGCAAGTATTTCATGGTCGGTATGGAATACGAAACGATGATTTACAAAAAATTCTAAAAACAAAGTCACCTAAGTCACCAAGTCACCCAAGCCAACAACATCAAGGGTTTGCTGAAGGTGACTTCAAAAACCACTGTCACCCAAGTCACCCGGGTGATTATATGGTGAGAGATAACCAGGTGACTTTGGTGACTTCCGAAAAACAAAGTCACCCTCCGCAAATGCCCGTAAACATTGAGCGAGGTGACTTAGGTGACATAGGTGACTTTGTTTCTAAGGAATCTGAATTTTACAAAGTCGATTGCTCACTGGAGGTGTTGCGATGACATTGAAACTCATAAAACCGATAAGCGCAAACGGGCAGATTCTTCCAGCAGGTACAAGAATTCGTGTTGGTGAAGATGCCGGTGAAAAGATGATCCAGGATGGTGTGGCGTGCTCCTTTGATCCGGCGGCGGCCATGGATGAGATACTTTTGCAGGCATGTGACGAAATTCAAGCTGGTGACAGCTGGAAGGCAACCTCACAAGTACAAAAACTCGAAACGGCAATCAATCAATCTTACCGGGAAGTTTTGACAGGATTAAAGAGCCTGGACCATTTTAAGGTGGCTGTCCAGCAGTGGAAACAGGTCGGAACTGAAGACCAAGAATGGAATGTTGAAGTGTTGGAGCTCATTCGCTGGTTTGAAAGTGCTGATTTGCCAATGCATCCGTTCGCGGTGAATGATTTTGAAAACATACTTGACCCGGCAAAATATTATGAGGTCCTTAAACGTGAAATTGCAGCCGGACCAAGAGGGCCACGGTTAAAATATGGTGTGCTGCAGAGCGACCTTCAAAGGCTGAAAGCTTACTGCGAAGGGAGGCAAGTAAAATGATAATTTCGGTATCCAATAAAATTATTTTGAAGAACGCTCCTTCCCCTTTCGCAAATATCGTCAAGGAACGGTTGACAATGCCGAATCCTGCTTATACCGATGCTGTCAAAATGAAACGATGGACGGGTCATATTCCCAAGACATTAAGTTATTATGAACATAATGGAAATGATTTGATCGTACCCCGTGGTTTTGCACGTCAATTAATCCAGCTGGCGACACAGGGCGAAGTTTCATGGAAAGTTGAAGATCGGCGGCGGGTATTACCGGACGTAGATGTCGTCTTTAAGGGAACACTGCGCGACTATCAGCAGGAAGCCATTGCGGATGTACTCAAACACGACCATGGCGTTTTAAATGCAGCTACAGGATCAGGCAAAACCACGATGACCTTATATACTATTGCCGCGAGAAAGCAGCCTTGTCTTGTTATTGTTCACACAAAGGAGCTACTTAATCAATGGATAGATAGGGCAACGCAATTCATGAACATGGAACGGGATGAGATCGGAGTTATCGGCGACGGTAAGCGACAGATCGGGAAAAGGCTGACCGTGGGGATCGTCAATAGCATTTATCCAATTGCCGACGAAATAAAGCAGCACTTTGGGTTTATAGTTGTCGATGAGTGCCACCATTGTCCATCCAGGACGTTCACGGAGGCTATCTCACAGTTTGATTGCCGGTATATGTTGGGGCTATCGGCAACACCTTATCGCCGTGATGGATTGAGCAAGCTCATATACTGGCATTTGGGCGATATGGTTCATCAAGTGGATAAGCACCGTCTTATTCAGACCGGATCGATTTTAAAACCGGAAATCGTCACCAGGCAGACGCATTTCTCTACGAGTTACGATCCGTCCGGAGAGTATTCCAAAATGCTGTCAGAGCTTGCTGAGGATGCTGACAGGAATCACCTGATAGTCTCTGACGTTATCCAGGAAGCAGCAAAATGCAGTGGGATAATCCTTGTACTGTCGGACAGGAAATCACACTGCGAAATATTGACCGGAATGCTCACAGATAAAGGCATCAAGGCAGCAATGCTTATTGGTGACTTATCCAGCGGGAAACGTCGGGAAGTAATTGAAAAGATCAACACCGGTGAAGTTGATGTTATCGTTGCCACAGGTTCACTTGTCGGTGAAGGTTTCGACCTTCCTGCATTGTCCAGCTTGTTCTTGGTAACACCCATCAAATTCTCGGGCCGTGTGCTTCAATACCTGGGCCGTGTGTTACGGCCGGCACCGGGTAAATGTACGCCAAAGGTTTTCGATTATGTTGATCCGGTTGGGGTGCTGGTAGCGTCCGCACGGACAAGGTTGAAAGTTTACCAATCAGCAGCGTAACACATATATTGCAAAACGTAACACTTAAAGAGGTGAATAGGAAATGAACGAGAACTTAACAACACGACAGATTAAAGCCCTGCCCTTTTTGGCGGGTGCGGCCACACATGCCGAGGGGTGTGAGCTGGCTAAAGTGTCCCGGAAAACTTTTTATGAATGGATAAAAAATCCGGTATTCAAGGCCGAACTTGCGAAACTTCGAGAGCAGGCTGTTGTTGACGGCATGGAAGTTTTGAAGGCGAATTTTGAAAAAGCAGTAGGCGCACTGGTCGAGATTCTTGCAACAGAAAACGAAGAATTAAAACGCCGGACTGCCTGTAATATTATCGATTATGTTTTAAAATCGAAAGAGTTTAACGACATAGAGCAAAGGCTCGATGAAATAGAGAAAGCAATAAAAAAATAAGGGAGACGCAAGTTATGAAGAAAATAAAAGCACGGATACAAAAAGTAGAAGATCAGCTTTATGGTGATGAGTATTTTTTAAACAAGGGAGATGTTGAACTTATATTGACTGGTTTACCGGAAACCTATCGTCAGAAGGTAATAGATGCAATTCTTAAATATGAAATACCTAAGGAGAGAAAGCCACAATTAACCTCAATTGATGAAAAACGAAAACAATTGGATTGGATTTTAGGGCACTGCTCACCAGAAATTTCAAAGAAAGTGCGAGAAAGGGTTGAGGCGCGGGGATACCGGGTATAAAGAACCGAGTCACCATCAAACCTTTCTATTTAAATCCGGCTTGGGGTTCCTGGGCCGGATTATTGTTTTCCAGTCCATAGAAACTACCTTACCCCAAGAAAGAAAACACCTTATAAGGCAAATATGAAGGTCGTTATTTTAGTAAAATCAAACAAGATCATGCAGGAGTACAACTATTAAAAAGTTGCTTGCAAAGGCGAAGTGATGGTAGTGTATACAAAAGTTGCCAATTGGACAAAAATATACACACTACAGGTAGTGTATGCAAAAATCCACCATAGCAGACAAATGTGTACACTACATAAAATAGTAATTTGGTAAACATGTGTTCTGAAAAAATTAGAGTCAATTTCAAATGATGAGGTGATGGCTATGTATGTTCGATGGAATAAAAGAAAACGAAAACCAGGCCAGGGGCGAAAGGCTGGTGATTATTTGACAGCCGTACTTGTAAAAAATACCCGTATTAATGGAAAACCACGGCAAAAGATTGTTAAGAGTTTAGGAAGTATCGAGGAAGGGGCATTTGTGGATAGATTAGAATACGCTATTGTGCTTTATCAGTTTTGGTGGAAAGTCGATAGAAATTTAATATTAGTGAACTTGCCCAATGAAGATAGGGAAAAAGTTATTGCTGCTTTAAAAAAAACGGTACCAATGGTTACGGATGAAGATATAAAGCAGCTATATGGAGAAGAAGCGTTTCAAAACATACAATTTAATTTCAATTTAAGAGAAGAGCGGCGAGCAAGTAAGGTATGTAAAAGAAAAGCATAATTGAAAAACTCCAAAATAAAGTAGTGTACATAAAAGTGAACTATGGTTCACAAATATATGCACTACATCAAAAATAGTAATTTCGTTTCTCTCAGGAAATGCAATCGTTTTATGAAGTCGGTAAGGCATTGATGGAGATCAGGATAAAGAAACTTTATAAAGTTAAAGGATGGCGGCGAGTATCAGGCATTTGAGGCGTATTGCAGGGGGGTGTGGGATTTTAATAGAGCACATGCTTATCGGCTTATGGGTTCTGCAAAGGTGATCGAAACTTTGTCTCCAATTGGAGACATTAAACCCACTACCGAATCTCAGGCCCGCCCTCTTGCCAAACTCGAACCAGAACAACAGCGCAAAGTCTGGCAGAAAACGGTTGAAACGGCGCTAAGTGACAAGATGACCGCGGCACAGATCGGGAAAGATATTTCTTTGAAGGCATAAAGCTTTAGAGCTTAGACACCGTTGAATTTTCAAAATATAGTACGTAGAAATCCCTTACCCCAACAAAAAAAGTGGCTTAGAATCGATTTAAACGAGCATGCTTGATAGTCGTCTTAAAACTAATCCGGTTTTCGCAATAGAAGCATAATCAAATGCAAGGACTGGGTTTGAATTTTCTGATAAGATTATTGAATTCCAATCGACTTGCACCATTTTACCGGCAAATTTTCAAACCACTTGTTTTCAACCCTCCTTCCTGAACTAAATGAAATGGAAATAAAGACAAGCATACGTGCAAATACTACTCCTCAGTTAGTTGATCAGAGCGGAGTATTGAATACGGTTTGAAAGGGACAAGGATGAACGGGATATTGCCGCGCTTCAGGGGGAATATATACGTCTTCTTGTAACGTTATGTTGATAAAATTTACTGGATATGAGAGATTAAAATCTAAAATCATAAAAATTTAAGAGTGTTAACAACCAGAAGGACAGCATATTGAGCCGAGCGGAATTATACCATGCCATATCTAAAAATGTACCCCGCGGGAAACGGTGACGCGTTCTTGATTAGAGAAAACGTGACCAAACCGACAGCGATCCTCATCGATGGCGGATATGCATCCACATTTCAGGTATGTATTTCCCATGACCTCGCCAACCTTGCACACCTTGGCTATTCCTTGGACTTAGTCGTCGCAACACACATCGACGCCGATCACATTGCCGGACTTCTCGCGTTTTTCAAACTCAACGGAAACTCGCAAGCTCCGAAGATTATTCAGGTGAACGACGTCTGGCATAATAGCTTACGAAATCTCGAGTTTACGACTGCGGCAGACGCTAGCATGGCGTCCGATGACGAAGACCTGCTTGTCGAAATTTGTCGACGAGGTTACCCGATGTCTTCTGAACGCGTGGCAGATCCCGTCGAAATCAGCGCCCGGCAGGGTAGCTCTTTGGCAGCCTTGCTTCTTGGGGGAGGCTACCGTTGGAATACCTCAGACGGAACCCGGAGCATTAATTCCACCGATAGCCGGCTTTTCGAACTTCGACCAGACGTGCGAATACGTGTGATTGGCCCTCCAGTGGCTCGGCTTGAGCAACTTCATCGTCGCTGGATAGCGGAGATGCGACGGATGGGCTTCTCCGGAAAAATCGGCGCAAATGATGCTTTTGACGACGCGTTCGAGTTTCTTTGTGCCTTTGAAGATCTTCGCACGGGTGTAAGTGCCGAGCCGACCGCACTTAGCACCTCGGCGAACCGCTGCCTGAATGAGGCATATCTGGCCGATGATTCCGTGACAAATGGCAGTTCAATCGCAATAATTATCGAGATCGGGGCTTCGCGACTCCTTTTCCTGGGCGACTCTTGGGCAGAAGACATAGAAGCGGCTCTTAGGGAATTGCCGAATGCGGCCTTCCCTATGATCTTCGATGCGGTCAAGATTTCCCACCACGGAAGTCTCCACAATACGAGTCCCGCGCTTCTGGAATTAATTGACTCTCCACTTTTTTTAATTTCTTCCAACTGTGAGCATCACTGTCACCCCGATTTTGAAGTTCTGAAGGCAATCGTTGACCGGCCGTCGGATTTCCGGCGAGAGCTGCATTTTAACTATGCTACGCCCGCTTCTCGGCAGATGCGGCATTACACTGCAAGATCGGGAGCGGCGTCATTCGCAATATGCGAAGGCACTACAGATTGGATCGAGATCGGAATGAAACAACAATGATAGATAATCTCATCAAAGCGGCAACTTGTCGCGTTTCGTGCGGAGACGAGTCGGGAACAGGACACTTGATCACTGACAGCCATGTATTAACTGCACGCCACTGCATCATTGGGGCAATCGAGTCTAAAAAAACGATTGAACTTACGTTTAATGGACCTGAAGGTGACACCACTTTTCCTGCGACCATTACCGCGCAGTCTGAAGAAATGGATATCTGTATTTTGTCCATTCCAGAGCCACTAGGACGACAACCAATTCCGCTTAACACAGCAATGCCCCGTGAGGGAGATGTCTGGAGATCATTTGGATACCCAAGCGGAAAAACCGTCATAGGCCATCGCATCAGCGGGACAATTTCTCATTTGCTTGATGTTCCGAAGCTGAGGATGGACATCGACCTGACCGTTGACCCAAGCGCCACTCTGAGCTCATACCGTGGACTTTCAGGCGCTGCGGTTGTAAGCGAGGGCGCTAGCAGAGGGATGATCCGGCTAAAGGTGGACGCGACACTTGGTGCAATAAGTCTTCAGCAGATGGAAGGATTTCTGACCGAGAATGGAATACAAATACCGAAACTAGCAGAGAGCAAGAATGTTTCCGTTGAACCTCGTGGCAGTTTAGCTGACCAAAGCGAATTTCAGAAGACATTTGAACTGATGATTGTACGCAATGCTGGTGAATACGTCTTCCTTGAAGGTGCTCATGGCATCGGGAAAACGACCTTTTGTAACGAGTTCTCACCAGAAGATCGCAACCTTTTTTCCTTGGGGACATACAGCCTTGCGGTACGAGGCCGAGGTCCTGGAGTGATATATCGTGCACAACCAGAGGTGTTTTTTGACTGGCTGTCAACAGCAGTATCCACCCTAATAACTGGAAGGAGATCGCGAAAAGAAGAACGAAGCTATGCAACTTTGGTCGGTGAGACCTCAACGCTGCTCAATGCCTATTCTGACTATTGTGCATCCATTAACAGGCACGGCATTTTATTTATCGACGGACTCAACGAAGCGCAGACGGCGGACCCTGGGGTGCTAATGAAGCTCCTTGGCCTTCTGCCTCAGTCATTGCCAAAGCGATTGACGATTGTTTTTACAGCACCAAATTATGACACTCTTGCTATTTCGCTTGATGGCCGTGTGAAAACTCCGAACATAACATCTCTGCCACCATTGACCATCGAGGCGACCGCTGCATATTGCTGGCAAGAAATTGAAAAAAACAGAGCTACCCCGGCGTTGATAGCACGGATTTGTGAAAAGGCGAAGGGTCATCCTCTATATCTTCGTTACTTGATTGAGTACGCGAATAGCAATACCGAGGGGGACGGCTTAGATGATTTCCCCACACTGAACGGTACTATTGAACAGTATTACGAATCCCTCTGGACAAGACTACTCGAAGATGCGGATGCAATTCACTTGCTGGCAATCATGGCGCGCCTGCGCTGGGGAATCAGAACAAGCGATCTATTGAAGGCGCTCACGCTAGCGGAACAAACAGTGTTTACTTCGACTCTTAGCAGGATTCGACATCTGCTGTTGATTCCTGATATGACAACAATTTACCATCCATCGTTTACGGAGTTCTTAATATCAAAGACGGCCTACCTTGAGACTATTATTCAAAAGCGGCTTGCGGAATTTTGCAGCAGGGGGCCGTCTCTGGATTATTGCGTTCTGAACGTCGTCTTCCATTTGCTTCGATCAGATGATGCAGATCGCTCCAGCGCAGTGGTTGTCTGTAATCAGGATTGGGTTGATAAATGTGTGGAACTGGGGGTCGAACCCGACACTCTCCTATTCGACATCGAAGCGACTGTTGCCTCCGCCGTGATTTCCGGTCCTGCGGTTGAAGCAATGCGCCTTCTGCTGCTTACGCAACGCGTCAGCTTTCGATATAATACTCTATTTGCACAATCGGCACGGTTGATAGCGGAAGCATTGATTGCACTCAAACGACCGCAGGAAGCGCTGAAACACGCGATTCGATTTTGTAAGCTGATTGTTGCACCCGATGAAGCGCTGCAGATAGCGTATCGTTTTATTCAATATCAATATCCGGATGAGGCTCTGGAACTGTTGGGGGTGCTACACCAGAGTATCCTTGAAGCCTATGCGCACATGGACAAGTTAGAACTGAGAGATTTCATTCACCTATGTAACCTGCACCTTCGGACTGTCTGTTTTATGCGGCTCGCTGAAGATGGCGGAAGAATGAGCCAGATCATCAGCATCGTAGATCATTCGGCACGGATACTCCGGGTTGCTTTGAGCGAAGCATCGTCGGAGCTTTTTCAGGAATTTTTCGTACGAGTCAAATGCGTGCCAACGAGCTATTTCCTATGCTTTCACGACACCTATGCAGCATTGAATAAACTGAAGGAGATGGCACCAGAGGCAGAGGTGCCTCCGGATTTCCTGCAGAGTGTAATTTGGGCGTTGCTCGAATGCGAAAGGTCCCTCGAAGCATACAATTTACCGAACGAGATATCATCACTATCTCTTCTATTTTCCGATATTGAGGAACTTCTCAGTGACGGTGAAAGCCTCGAAAAACAGCTCGTGCCTGAGGTCGTAGATACGCTGATTCAATTGGGATCTCCCTCGTCAGTAGTGCATCATGTCGCGGACAAAGGCGAAGTACTGGCTCCTCAACCCCTCAAAATAAAAGATGACAACGGGGTTGATGTTGATTTCGGCAGCATTCATCGAGGTGCAAGTGAATGGCGTATCATGGCTTTTCTGGACGGAGATTTAGATTGCCCGTTGGTCGGTGCGTTCGATAAAACTGGATGGCTTTCATCACTCGATCAACTGTTCCGTGCGCTGTACTGGTGTGAAGGCAAAGCCCGGCGCGCAAAAGCAGATGGGAATGAATCACTGCGGCTGCAATCTCTGGAATACTTCGGGACAAGAGTGCTCCAGCCGTTAACGTTTACGCTTGCTGAGCGGGTGAAATGGCAGGACAGTTATGCAATCCCGGAGAACACATTTCCTCTTCTTTACGAGCGCATCACGATGGTATTGATGGATTGCTATCCAGAAGAATTGGCGGCATTCCTCCGGGCCTTATCAGAGAGGTCAGTTGATCAATGTGGTTTGTACTCCGAGGGATTCCGAGAGGTCATGTTTTCAGTCCTTAAAAAGCTGACGATGCGGACGGTTGAACCCTCCATTTTCGACGAAGTACTTGGACTGCTTCAGCGCTGGAAAGAGCACGTTGTCCGCGGTGTAGAGAACAGGCATGAACTGGTGCCGGAGCTGTTGAAGTTGATTCCAGTATTCGTCAAAGTGGGAGCCATTGAGGAGGCAGAAGGGCTCTATCGATACATGCTCGGTGTCTCAATGGGGCCCAGTTGGTACAAGGAAGATCAGCTTGGACTAATGGTGAGCGTACTTCGTAAAATACCACCGTCGGACGACATAAAGGCGATGCTGCCAATTGTGGCAGGATATTTGGAACGTGCCTCAGGTGAGATGACTTTTCAACGGTTCGTTCGGTATGAGAAGCAGGCACTAATTGCAGAACTGTTTCGCCGAGGCAGTTTTGTGAGCGGCTGCCGATATTTCAAACGTCAGGCATGCGGAACTACCGCCGACCTGCTGGTAGAGTGTCAGCAAGGAACGATTGATAAACCGAGTCCCATGGTCGGGATGAGATTTCCAGGCGGTGCGCTGGACGAGCAGCACGCAATCTTAGAGATGGTCCGAAATGCAGGCGTAATCGACTGGCGTCTACGTTGGGCCTTGCTCGAGATATTCCAATGCGGCGATGAAAGACACATGGCCGATTATGCAACCGAGTATGCAAGGTTAATTAACGAAGTCGGTATTGACGCGGCTACGATTTCTGAAATGGTTAGCAGGATGGAGTTTGTGGTTGGGGCGGATATCGATCCTGACGACAGAAATCGCTTCCTATCTAAATTTCAGAAGGAGCTTGAGGTTGAATATCACAATGCATTTTCAAAGGTTATGGCGCAGCTTTTAACTGAGGACGGGCAAAACAAAGTGATGTTTCCAGTCGCGAAAACTGCCCCGAATACATCCACCTCTCAGGATGACAATTTCAAAGATAAAGACGATTTATATTTCCCAGGTATTTTCGGACGTCAATCCGCAACCAGAGAAGCGGACGAGGCCTTGGCTGCCGCTGAAACACACCTGAAACTACGGAATATCGAAGTTGCGAAGAGTCAAGCCGTGAAAGTGCTGCAAATTTTGCAGGGCGGCGGCTGGTCAATATGGGGGAACTTGTCAGGGACTTCTGACCGTGCGGAAGCGTTACTGCGCGAAGGAGCAGTAAGCGCAGCGGATGTAGTCCGTATGTATGCCCCGTTGTTAGAGGCCGAGCGACACGATGCAAAGTGGAGGCTTGCGGAACATCTGGTTGCGAAAGTAGCTGACCTGCTCAGCGAAGATGAAAGGAGACTGCTGCTACAATATGTAATTGATCACGTTCATCTGATGGTGGGTGACGCCACGAATGAGATAGGGTCCTTCAGCTTCCTTAGTGAGGAGCCTCCATGCAATGCATCTGCGGAACTGTTTAGATTCGTTCTCTGGCTTCTTGATCATCCACACTGGCTGAGACGCGATAAGGCAGCAGGAATGACCGCTTGGCTCGTCGAAATGGATCCATTTTTCTTTGAAGAGGCAGTCAAGGAAGCCTTTTCAATGGTGCATGGATACAGTGCTGATGTTCTCTGCGGTATTCTTGACAGTATGTCGACGCGACAGCCACGGCACCTCTGGGACCGAGTGTTAGCATCGCTTGATCTGGAAGACGTCATTCGAAATTGCACGCACGTGGGGCGTTTGGCTGTCCTCCAGCGCATTGCGGAAAGAGCGGGAGGTGCTGGTTCAGCCACTGGAGACGAAGTGGCTTCCCGCATTGTAGAACAATTTCGCTCCGGAATGATCGAACTGGGAAGTTCTGGCACGTGCTCCGATCTTCCTATCTGGGCGAGTTGCATATCACGGGAGTGGAAAGTACTCGATAAACTTGGGGTGTTAAGTGAAGAACTAATGTGCAAGTTCAAAGAAGCATTGGTTCAGATTTGTACACCATTGGATGTTCAGGAGGGGTGGCGCCTTGAGGAAGCCGTCTCGGATTCTTTTCGGCAGACACGGGGCAGACCGTTAAACAGGTGGGAAGCCAAGGTGCGGTTCGCATTAAGCACTGTTCTTTTTCCTTATGCTTCAAAGCGCAATTATCGCGAGATCGAGTTGGCGTTGCGGGTTTTCAACCCCTCACTGCCTGAGCGGACCCTAACGCCGAATTTTCCCTCGTCGGCGGAAGCCATCATCAATGCGATTTCTACGGGGAAAGATTATGCGGGCGCAATCGGAAACGCGGAGTTCTATTTCTTGAACTATCAGGAAACGACAACCCGTGGTAAGAGTGACGACTGGATGCACATTGAAGTTTTAGCAGTAGTCGTTCCCGCTTTTTCTTTGCGCCGGGGACTTTTTAGTCCCTCTGCCAATACATCATTCAGGTCGACAGAGCTTCCCGATCTCATCTCCGTCACCAGTTCCCATGAGACGTGCTGCCGTCTGGAGCCTGACTTTGCTTTCTTCGGTTCATTCACCCCTGCTTTTCCTCTTCCAACTTTCACAGCCCTAATTAATGCGAGAGAATCTGATTATTTGCGTGTTAATTGGAGGAATGGCAGGTCACTCGATGTGAGTTACAGTGGACGACCGGTGCAAGAAGGTTGCTTGCTTGCAGTAAGGCGAACGGCTGTTCATTTGCCTGACGAGAAAAAACTGGCCTGGATTCTCCGGGTGAATGGGAAAACAGTCACCATGGTCGACCTGCAAAACAATCTATTGATATAGGAGGTATAGCCCATGATGGAAACCATGCAGACCCCGATGACACGCGCTGAGTTCGAGCATCGCTTTCATCTTCTTGGAGAGCAAATTAGGAAAGGGAAGTTCTTCATCGCCCGAGGACTGACAGTGGGAATCGACAAGGTCCGAGTCTTGCCAAACGGCCGGATCGATTTTCTCAGCGTAAACGAATCGGCGAGACTCCAGGCAAACATGATGGTTCAATTTCAAAATGAAATATTCAAGGAAAGGTTAAAAATGTCTGGACCCAAGGAGGGCTCACCAGAGCAGACGGAAGATGTACCAGCGGGGTGAGGCGGACACTTATTGAACGTATGAATCCCCAAGCGGATTGGCTTACGTTTAGGCGTCAAGTGGAGGCAGGTCTAATAAGCCGCTCCCGAAATGTTGAAACATGATGTCCCAATAATTTATAAGAAGCACTGCCCGAAACAAGACTATCCAACGGACATCTCACAGCCACCGCTGATTTTCGTGTAGGACCTTTCTGCCTGTTACCAGCTCATTTCGCTTTCCTTTGATCACATCTGAGCTTTACGGTTACAAAGGTGCTACGAAAACGCAGCGGCCTCCCTTACCGACTTCAATAAATATTCGAGGATCTCGTAGCAAATTTGACAGTGCGGATAAGTAGATGTATTCTGAGCCAATCACATAAGACGTAAGAGTATCGAAGAATTTCACCCAGAAGAACAGCTTGTCATTAGATTATGTACGTGTTCCGAAGGCGTCAGAGCCGCTATGTTGGAGGAGTTGCTTAACGAAAAAGCAAAGGAAACACAGCAGCAGACCGAAGCTAAAAAGTCAGAAAAAAAGAAGAAATTGAAGTTTATTGTGGGTGGACAATACGAACCCCCATTGCCATCAAGCCCTTTAATCTCAAAAGAGTTCAAACAATGGCGGAAATCACAAAAGCCGGAGGTGCCGGCATGATGAAGAAAGAAAAGCAAAAGTACCATACGGAAGAAATAAAGAAATCTATCAACAACAACAAAGAAGAACATCAATATTTCCATGCCTGCCTGACCGGTTTGGTTTTGCAGATGTTCGGAGATATGAACCATTATGTAGAAGACGTTATGGAGATTCTGCAGAAAGGTTGTCCGCCGGCAGAGTTGCTGCAGCGGATATTTGCAGCCAAGCTAAGGCAGATGGATTTCTGTTACGGGGAGAAAGTAGCAGAACGGTTAAGAGATGCGGAAGATAAAAACCCAGAGATAATTCCGTCATTCCTCAATGGGAAGGAACGGTTGCTTCGAGGATAACAAAGTACTCCGATAGAGCTGGGCCTATTGCAAAAAGCTGGTGTGAGAGCATCCGCCTTTTTGTTAATTCTATGGCCGGATAGTAACCGACCACAGCCTTATGCCGATGCATACACACTGCGCCCTGCGCCATAGTAAGCATCATAAACGTGCTGGAACACGGCGGCGGATTTGGCATCAAACAGCTCCGGAGTGTAGGCTCTCGGCAATCCTTTATCCAATACCTTCTCAATGGATACCCGTACTTCAGCGCGAGACTGCTGCCTTTTGCGCCAATCCAGTACCAGTTTCCCCTCTTTGAGCGTTGCCAGCAGTTCCCGGGCAGTTGCCTTCACCTTCTGGCGGTCAGTGGCATTAAGCACCATGTCCGGTTTGGTCAGCAGGTCAAATAGTACCAGCTCCTCCTCTGACAATTGCTCTGCCACGCCGCGCTGCTCTTCTTCATTCAAACTCCGGGCAAAGTCCATCAGTCGCTGGAAGAATTCCTCGGCGTTGAGGCTGCCCGCATTATAGGCATCGATCATCGCCTGAAATTGCTCTAAATAGTCCATCCGGGTACGGTTGAGACGCACCATGACCATGAGCTTTTGCGCCACCGTGCCCTTGAGTTTCTCATTGATGGTGCGCCTGCGGCCGGTCTTAAATTTTTTAGCCAGCGCCTCGAAGTCAATGCCGCTCAGGTCGATCCAGCGTTCATCGCCGAAATTGGCGCCGGGCTCACGGATTACATAACCTTCCGTGGCTATGGATCTGTCGAGCAGTTCTTCCACCTGTTGCATGACCAGGGAAATGTCAGCAGGCGGCGTCAGCGCTCTAATTTTTTCGGCAATGACCTGTACCGGTATTACCTCGACGGCAAATACCCCCGCATCAGGATCGGGAAGCATGGCCTTGTAGAGACGTTGGATGGTATTGGCCAGATCCAGATACCGTCGTTTTGTTTCCTCGGAGACCACCAGCGCTTCCACGGCATCGTCCAGCAGACCGATCCGCGCAAACCCATCGGCCGATTTTATGGCGTCCAGATTTACGCCATGTTCCCGGCATAATCCGCCGGTGTCCGTCAACGCCTGGCGCAGTGCCGCTACAAGCGCTGCCTTGTCCTCCACGGGTTTGTCTCCGCTTCCGCCGGTGCCGTAAATAGCCAGCGCCTGCTCCAGATTACGGAACACCCCGGCATAGTCCACGATCAGGCCGCTTACCTTGCCGGGATAGACACGGTTGGCCCGGGCGATGGTCTGCATCAGGGTGTGGTTGCGCATAGGCTTGTCGAGATATAAAGTCGAACAGATCGGTACATCGAAGCCGGTCATCCACATGGCACAGACAAAGACCAGGCGGAAGGGATCGTCCGGGTTCTTGAATTTTGTTTCCAGGTCTTCATTTACCATGCGCTTACGATGCGGCTTAATATCCAGACCTTTTTCGGCCATCTCAGCAATTTCATTTTGCCCCTGTGAAACAACCACCGCCATGTCAGTTTCTTTCATCCGGGAAATTTGTTCTTCGATATCACTTCGGGCTTCGTCCTGCGCTGTATTCCACTCAGACTGCAACTCTATTATCTTTGCCGCCCAGTGTTTCTTTACCTTATCATACATGCGGATGGCCGTGGCCTTGTCGATACAGATCATCATGGCCTTGCCCTGAAAACCCCGGCCGGTGAAGTGGGCCACCACGTCTTTGGACACTGCTTCCAGTCTTTCATCGCGGGTAATAAGATGGTATTCACGGGCAAACTCGCGTTCCAGTTTTCTCTCCTGCGCCTCGTCCAGTTCCGCCTCTTCCAGCAGGCGTTCCATGTCCTGATTGAGGTCGTCGTTAATCAGTTGCAGTTCGGGGATACGGTTTTCGTAATAGAGCGGCACCGTCGCACCGTCAGCCACCGACTGCTGGAAGTCATAGACGCTGATATAGTCGCCGAAGACCTGCCGGGTTTTTTCCTCGCCTATAATCAGAGGTGTGCCGGTAAAAGCAAGGAAGGCGGCATTGGGTAATGCCGTGCGCATATTCAGGGCCAGTGTGTCGTACTGGCTGCGGTGGGCTTCGTCAGTAATAACGATGATATCATCACGGGGGGATACTTCCTCCGGTTCCCGGAACTTGTGGATCAAGGTAAAGACAAATCGATGATCTTCGGAAAGCAATTGCCGCAGATGTTTGCTGCTTTCCGCCTGGGCGTGGCCTTCGGTGACTACTCCCGCCGATAAGAAATGTTTGTAAATCTGCCCGTCCAGCTCCTGCCGGTCGGTGACGACTACAAAAGTCCAGTTGCCCGGTATCTTGCGCAGTACCTTCTGGGCAAAGAACATCATCGAGATGCTCTTGCCGCTGCCCTGGGTATGCCAGAATACGCCGAGCTTGCCTTCACGCTGTCGAATGTCGTTTAAGGCCTCCAGAGCGTTGTTGACGCCTAAATACTGGTGGTTCTTGGCCGTCAGCTTAATTAATCCACCCGGCACTTCCTGGAACAGGCTGAAGTTTTCTACCAAGTCCAGAAGCCGTCCCGGTTCACAGACGCCACGCAGCATGGTTTCCAGAGACACACGGCCTGTCTCATCCTCGCTGCCTATCTTTTTCCACTCGGCAAAGTGCTCCCACCCGGCGCTGACGCTACCAACCCGGCTCTGGCTGCCGTTGGAGAGGATGATCAGGGCATTGGGCCAGAAAAGCTGGGGGATGGTATCCTTGTAATCGCGCAGGTTGCCGGTAAAGGCGGTCTCCAGGCGGCGGTGGGCGGCTTTGAGTTCGATGAAGACCAAGGGAAGACCATTGACAAAGCCAACCAGATCGGCGCGGCGGGTGTGCATCTCGCCTGTAATCCAAAACTGGGAACACAGCAGAAAGTCGTTGCCCTTGGGGTTATCCCAGTCAATTACCCGGACTACTGCCACCGTCTCCCCATCACCTTCGGGATCGGGCAGGGGAATACGGACGCCGTTTTTGAGCAGTTGGTAGATTTCCCGGTTGGCGGCTACGGCACCCATGCGCGACCGGTCGCGGGTCAATTCCTCGATTGCCTGGTGGATTGCCTCAATCGGCGCGTCCGGGTTAAGGCGCAACAGTGCCTCCCGGAGGCGGGTTTTCAGCACAACGTCGGCTTTCGTTTCCCGGCCCAGAATGCTTGTGCCGTGGTCAAACTCGTTATAAGTATTGACTGTTTTCCAGCCCAGCTTTGACAGCAGGGCGATGGCTGGTTGCTCAACCAGAGCGTCTTCGCTGTAATCTGACAACTTTACCCTCTAAACTTTCTCTTGACTTTTTTCTCGGGGTTATTTACTTATTCGTAGCTCATTTGCCATGTGTAAAAGGAGTTACGAAGCCGTCCCACAAGGGCGGCTTCAGCCATTTTATGGTCTTTTTGCCCAGTATGCCCTATACTCTTTCCTTAGTTTTTCCCGGGTATGCCCTCTGGTTATTAAAAATGCTGTCCAAGGCAGCAAGAATCCCTTGCGATCTGCAAGCACGACAACATAATCTTCTTCCTCCAGCCAGATATGAATTCTATTCTCATTGCGCTTAACAGATATCCAATATTTCACTTTTGGATCGCTTTCATGGGTAATAATCGGCCTCGGCCATCGTATTCGTTCACATCGTCTTAAATCCGGAATTCTATTTTCTTCTTCCTTGCCCTCTGAAATCATATGCCAGAAAGTTGCTTCTTTTCCTTGCGTAAGCGGATGACGTTTCAAACCCAGGCGTCGTCCTTGGAATACAGGCTTATTATCCACGAAATCATTTTTAAAAAATGAATAGATAGCATTGAGGTAGGCATCCCAGTTCCCTTTAAAGTCCTCAAGCAGAACCAAGGGAGGCAGCCAATCGGTTGTTTCATTCATCCCTCAACCTCCGCCGCCTGCCAGAAAAAGAGATTGAGCTTTTCTTCTCTCAATAGTGTTGTTTTGGTCAGGGTGTATTTTGACCGATGTTGAATTCTCTGGATTATGGCTATTTTCCCCGCATTACCCTGTAAATTTCGATTCAGGTATCCAATCGCGCCAATCAAGAGATCCGCCAATTGCAACTGTTCGATCTCGTGGGAGTGGACTAATTGTAAACGTTCGATTACTTTACGGGAAAAGTCATAAATGTTGTTACACAGCACATCATGTAACTTAGCGACTTTCTCAGCACCCCGCGTATCCTTAATATCCAGATAGATTCGATAGCGGGCATCAGGGCGAAGAATGGCTTTAAGCATATCAAAATACATCTTATAATACCAAGTATTATGATCCTGTCCTGGAAAAGCATCGTGCTTCAGCTTGGTTTTGTCCGGGATGACCAATGCGCGGAAATGCAGGTCGTCGTCATCGAAAAAATAATCGACAAGATCGAGATAGAAAGCCTTTTTTGCGGGTGAAACCTTTGTCCATTTCACTTCAAACGATGCCGGCATGCCATGCTTTTTTTTGATTTCCCGCAGCCGTATCGCGATTTCCCGTGATTTATCCAGTGGACACCAAATTCCACCCAATACCATTGCCTTCTGTCGGTCATTCTCCAAATGGCAGGATTCATCACAGTAAATATTGAATACCTGACTCATGCTACCTCCTCGGGTATCGTAATGTCCAGTTGGGATACATCCACCTCGCCAGAGATGAGTTTGGGCAATAAAAGGTCGCGAGTGCGGCGAAGGATTTCATTTCTTTTCGCCAAACTGACTATCAAAGCCATATTTGGCTCGACCAATTTGTCGAAATGTCCCGCAATGTCCACCGGCGAGACAACAAGTGGTATCCCATTTACGCCTGTCTTGTTGATACCTGGCTGTGCGGCATTTGCATTGGTAGCCCGTATCGTAGAAATTGTAGCCGGTTCTTGTAGCCATAAATAAAGGATATTCTGGGTTAATCGTTTCCCCGTGGTACGGAGAAGAAAAACGTGTTCGTTAACGCAAAACTGGGCGTGAGGAAAACTGTCACGGAAGTATGCAGACCTACCGATGTATGCGCCGTCTTTGTAAAGCGCAACATCGCCGTCTTTTACAACACCATTTCTCATTGCTTCGAAAAATTCACGCGATACATATTTTTCGCTTTGGTATTTATGCCTGCCAATCCCAAATATGTTCTCTGCACCAACACTGGGGATGCCATTTGTAATATTCTGCGCACCACCCTTGGGTCGCTTCCCGCTTTCAAGTTCCTTTAAATACTCACCAAGTGCACTAACCTCCCAACCTTCAGGAATCCGCCCCAGGGGAGAATCGATAAAGCGGACGTGCTGGTGCCCGGGAAAATGGAATTTGACGAACCACTCGCGATAGAGGTTCTGCGCCATCTCTTCCAGAATCTTGATCCGCCGCAGGTTGTTTTCGATCAGGTCGTCGTAGGCCGAGAGAATGGCGGCGATTTTATGCTGCGTGGATAGAGACGGATAGGAAATCTCTAAGACCTGTAGGTTGGTAATAGACAATTGAGGTTGTGCTGAACCAGTAACTAAACTGAGCAGTTTGTTAAAATAGAACGGAGATCTTAATATGTAGAAAAAATAGCGAGAATCTATTTCATGACTATTAGTGCGCATAATTAACATCTGGGCGTTAATCAACCCTGTAAGTGGACCTCCGAAGAAGTAACATACTTGACCGACGCCATTACCGCGCATTGTGAGGACAACATCTCCTTGTTTAAGGCGCCCTTTTTTTATTGTGCTAAACTTCTCTTCACTAATATAATTAACAGTTTCTATATTTAGATATCCACTCTTTATTGACTCAGCGTTAAGGAACAATACGCCATCACTAGTAAATTCATTTCTTTTGGGATATCGTGATGACCTGTCACCATCAATAAATTCAACTGATGTGTCTTTAAGAATTGATGTTTTCCACTCAGGATTCATCGCTCCCCCTCTAGCAACTCCATCACATTCTCCGCAATCCGTTCTTCCAATTCTCTGGCCTCAGCATTGAGGGTTTCCAGTTCCTCGTTCAGTTCCTCCAGGCGCTCCTTGAAGTCGAAGTCGTCCTCTTCGCGGGCGGCAACGCCTACGTAGCGGCCGGGGTTGAGGCTCCAGCCTTGATCCTCGATCTCGGATATAGTTGCCACCTTACACAGGCCTGGTATGTCGACGTATGTGCCATTGGGAAAGTGGTCAGCCATCAAATCAGCGCTGTCGTGCAGGTTCTCCGGTTTTTCGCCCCGATATAACCGGGCAATATTGGCCAGGAACTCGATCTGTGCCGGTGTCCAGTCACGGTGGGCGCGGTCGATCTGACGGTAAAGATGCCGAGCATCGATAAAGAGTACCTGATTTGCTCGGCCGGTATTACGTTTACCTCGATCAAAGAACCACAAAGTGCAGGGCAGGGTCACTGTGTAGAAGAAGTTGGAGCCCACGGCCACCATCACATCCACGGCCTGGGCTTCGATAATCTGCTTGCGGATGTCCAGTTCCGATCCGCGGGCGTCGGAGGCGGAATTGGCCATGACGAACCCGGCCCGGCCGGTATCGTTCAAGGAGCTGTAGAATAGCTGAATCCAGAGGTAGTTGGCGTTATCGACTCTTGGCAGGCCAAAGGGGAAGCGCGGATCATCCTTGAGCCGATCCTTGTCCACCCGATCCACGTTGAAAGGAGGATTGGCCATGACAAAATCGAATTTGCCGGTCGAGCGGTGCAGGTCTTCGTAGTAGGCATTACCCTGGCGGATGTCACCAGCCAGGCCATGCACTGCGAGGTTCATCTTGCCCAGACGGACGGTTTCGGCGACTTTTTCCTGACCGTAGATGCTTAGTTCAGCGCCGGGATTCTTCTTGTGCTCCTCCACAAAACGGGCACTCTGCACAAACATGCCGCAGGAGCCGGAAGCAATATCAAATATACGTCCACGGAAGGGCTCAATAATGGCGACAAGAAGTTTAACGATAGCGGTCGGGGTGAAGAATTCGCCGCCTTTTTGTCCTTCGCTCATGGCGAAGTGACCGAGAAAATATTCATAAATTTTCCCGAAGGCATCCCCCTCGATGTCCATGGGCACGGAGTTCATGGTTTTGAGCAGTTCTTTGAGAAGTGAGTTTTCGAAGCGATTGTAGGTTTTGGGGAGCACGTCCTTAAGGTCGGGATTCTCGGCCTCGATGGCTCGCATGGCGTCGTTTATCGCCGCGCCGATATTGGCCCCTTCCGGCAGTTGAATCAATGCCGAAAAACACGCTGTCGCGGGAAGGTAGAGCACTCCCTTGGCCTGATAATCAGCCGGGCCGATTTTGCGTCTTCCGCCGCCCTTGCCTTCCAGTTCTTTAGCGGCCGACTGGAATTTATGGTCTGCATACCGTAAAAAGACCAACCCCAGTACCGGTACTGAGTATTCCGATGATTTCAGCTTGGAATTTGCCCGCAGCTCGTCGGCCGCGTCCCAGAGTCGGGCTTCGATGTTGTTGCCGTTATGGTTCATGTATTATCCTTAGGAAAGATTGATCAACGTTATTAGTTGGCAAACCCGAGAATTACGAGCCGTCAAGTGGCGGTTTTTATAGCACTATCAGTTATAAAAGGAAATAAAAATATAATAAGGTAGCTGGTTAAAGGTGTGCATGCCTTCCAAGCGTACATCAGACAGGTTCGTTTTTCACGGTGGGCTCCGGACTGGCAAGCGTTATTCGTATTGGCCGGTAGATCATAATTACAGGCAGTTGCAATTTTACAAAGCCACAGAAGAAAAGAACGCCGAATATCTCTTAATTATCAGATCACGGGAGCTTGCTGATAAGTATTTGTTAAATTGAAAAGAGCATCGAGGGCATGCGGAGTAAATATTAGGGTGGGGCAATGATTAGTATTTGAGGCAGGAAATATTTTATTTCTTAAAATAATATAAATTTTTCGAATACTTACTATTTGCCGACGGCTTGTGTTGCACAATTATTGATTTATGCAACACAAGCCGTCTTTTGTTGATCTTGTGCAACTCAACTTGTTTCCTCCACGATATTGATTAGTTGGGGGAAAATAATCAATGCCGCTTGCCTTCCGCGTGACGGCCGAATATCTCGTATTATTTCTTTTTTCTTTAAGTCCTTCAGGATTCTCAGTGCACTATCTCGTGGTACCTTTGAATGGGCAACAAAATCATTGCTTCTAAAAATAGGTCGATTGAAAAGCGCATCGATGGCCTGAATAGCATATTGTGAATGAACAATATCAGGTATTTCCCGTTTCATTTTTTCATAAAGATCAAGAATATTTTTAGTTTTTATGGTGTTTGCGGCCGCTTGATCTCTAATTCCTTGAAGAAAAAAAGATATCCAGCCATTCCAATCGTTATTAAGTGACAAAGCTTTTAGCCTGTCATAATAGACATCTCTATTTTTCTCAAGATATTCACTCATATAAAACATAGGACTGGACAACATGCCTTTTTCATAAAGAAATATTGGAATTAGCATTCTACCCAAACGACCATTTCCGTCAAGAAAAGGATGGATCAATTCAAACTGAGCCTTGGACACAGCAAGTTGAACGAGCCGATCTTTTTCATCTATGTGTAAATATTTTTCCCAGTTGTCCAAAGCAGGTTCCACATCATTCCATACAGGTGGCACGAAAGAGGCTTTTTCGATAGGATCGCCAGGTCTGCCGATAAAATTTTGAACCCGCCGAAATTCACCTCGTGCTTTGTCGCGTCCTCGAACACTGTCCAAAAGAATAAAATGCAACTCTTTCATGAGATTCAGGCAGCAAGGACGAGTCTTCAGAAAGTCAACCGCATGATTCATGGCTGTTCTGTAGTTTATGATTTCCATAATGTCGGCAATGCGACCCGCTTCCAATGGCTCATGGGAATCTGCTTCATATCGTAAGACTTCTTCAATGTTGGCTTGAGTACCCTCTATCTTCGAAGATAAAACTGCTTCACGTGTTGTTAATGGTGAAAGCAAGACAGAAGGATTGACGATACTCTGAAGCATACCGTCATAACGGGCTAAAGCGGCATTCGCTTGTCCGATGAGAGTGACGTGAACCGCCCAATCAATACACTCGAGGGGGAGAATCTTTGGTTTGTAAGGGTACATAACTTATCCTTTTCTACCTGAAATGCTTAACGGCTTTAGGATTATTTGTCAAGAATAAGGATTATTTAGTCTCCTTTCTAAATTGTGACATTTTCGAGATTGCATGGTGCTTGCTTCGCAAAGAAGTAAATATACTGCCTGATCTAGAAAGAATGGCTCCATCCAAAGCACGGGGAATTTTTGGCAATAATTTATCGCCTTCGTGCAGACAAATTTTTATATGTAAAAAATTAAAAGTGGGGACAGAATGAATTATTCTAAAACAACAAAAAGGGCTTTACAGTTCAACAAAATCTGTAAACCCTTGATTACATTTGGTGTCGGAGGTCGGAATCGAACCGACATGACCGCAAGGATCGGGAAATTTTCTTCGAGAAATAGATTTGCAGCCAATAAATGTTACTGACTCGGCGTGGGATTAAATGGTAGAAAATAAAAAGTTTTCTTAAAGCAAAGTCCCTTAAGTTCCTTCGATAATATAGACATTATTACGGAGCCAGGGACATCGGGGATGTCTTCGAAACGACATCCCGTGGGAAACATGCTGAAAACATTAATATTGGGGACATCAGGGATATCGGGGACATTAATTCTAAGCAAACTGATAAAAACCTCTAACCCCTAGTGGGTGACATTCCTATCGAGCCTACACGTGCCCAACCCATGCGTACTTGTCCCGGTATGGGTGCAGGGGCAACAGCAGTTGGTGTCGGTAGTGATTCCGTACGACCTACAGGACTGGTTTACTTTATTTGCTTTATTGTCGCCGGAAAATCAACAACATTTCCCTTCTGTTCAAAAGCTTTTCCAAGTGATTCGATGGCATTCTTAAGTTTGTTTTCCGTTAAATGGCTGTATCTCTGTGTCATTGTAACTGTCTTATGCCCTATCAGCTTTTGGATTGTGTAAAGGTCTTGCCCCTGCTCTGCCAGTAACGAACCGAATGAATGCCGGGCGGAATGAAAAACAAGCTTTTGCCTACGGTCATCAATACCCTCATTCAATCCCAACTCCTTAACAACACGGTAAAATGTAGGAGATATGCGAGGCATAACACCACCTGTTTTCGCCGGAAATATTAAATCAGAAGGTTTGCCTTGCTTTCTGCTTTTAAGCATCTCCGTCGTGTGATCGGTAAGAAAAGCGTGTCTGGTTCCTGCCTTTGCATCACGGATAAGCAATAAACCACGGTCATAATCTACATCAGACCATTCCAGGCGGGCGACTTCACCGAATCTTAGGCCACACTGAAAACTTAACAAGGCGATACCGTAAGTGTCTTCACTTTTTTCTTTTAATGCCTTAAGTAAGGTATTTGCTTGTTCAGGTGTCAGATAGCGAGTGCGGCCATTATCGATTTTGGGCCATTTAACTTTGCTGGTCGGACTATCACCGGTAAAGTAGTCATTTCTTTTGGCGAAGTTATAAACCTGCCGGATCAAGGCAAACGTATATTGAATACTTCTTGGTGCTTTTCCTGCGTCTGCCATGTTCTTTTTTATTCGGTCGAGATTAACGGGTGCAATCGATCTGATTTTCATTTTCTCAATAACGGGTGCAATCCATAGTTTGTAAAGTTGGCCTTCACGATCATATTTCTTTTGCCTGCGCTTATCTTCCAGTGTTGTTCCTTCCGGGCGGTCTGCATGATATTCTTTCCAGACATTAGCAAAGGTGAGGTTTTCCCGTTTCTCTTGCTCGGCGGCTTCTTTTTCTGCTTGTCTCTGCGCTTCGGCCCGCTCTTTCTTTTCCCTTAAGGTTTGGGGGCCTTCGCAGTTTCTTTGATTCTGTTTTAACTCTGCCAGTCTCTCCACGGCTTTTTGTTCATTCCAACCTTGCGAAGCCCAACCGAGACCTTCTTCCTTATCCTTTCCGTTTAGTTTGTATCTTATGGAATAATACCGGTCAAATCGAACGCCGTGTTTCCGTGATTCATGTTCGTGATACCGAACACCGGGCGATTTTGCCTTTATCCATTTAACTGCCATTGTTGTGTTACACCCCCCCCCCGAAAAGTTATCCCGCTATTATCCCGCGTTTTTTAATGAAACAACGTGTTTTTTAATGAAATATTGTGAAGGTAGAATATAGATAAGCTGTTAATATGTCAAGTAGTTTGTTATGTTTTATGAAAGATAATGAAAGCTATCTAAACGGATTCCTAATCCGTGTGCCGCGCGTTCGACTCGCGCCAGGGGCACCAAGAA
>ERZ795032.501-NODE-501-length-42258-cov-241.843352_pt1 | contig 42258 bp, 42 predicted proteins | sample MGYA00375124_ERZ795032 | MGnify/ENA primary metagenome ERZ795032 (study PRJEB30167, sample SAMN05720154) | activated sludge metagenome | isolation source: Anaerobic digester | place: China | collected 2015-12-16 ...
GGCAAAGAAAGTGATCGCGTTCTACCGGGAGAACGGGCAGGCCCCCGAACGCCTGGGAGCGACGATCGACCGGGTCGGCTTCGACAAATTCAAGAACGCTGTCCTCTAAACCCCTGGAAAAGGTTTTACGGGAGATCGATGCATCCGCATGCCGGCGGACGGCACTAACTCCCACCCCATTTATCTCTCCTCTGTTCTCACGAAGTGGTGGCGAGCCGGGTTTATCTCCGGCGCAGCCCGCCGGGGATCATCCTGCATACCACGGCATACACTTCCCGAGACCACCCCGGGAGAAAAAAAGAATATCAGCCGATATAGTTCAATTCTTCCCGGCCCCGGGCTTCCTCGGTTTCCCGGATATTTGCTATGATCTGCTCCATGGCCTCGGCACGCTGCTGCAGGGTGGTGTGGTCGATATCGATCCCGATCATGGCGGAGAGGACGGTGAGGAGACTGTCGGCGCTCCTCGGATCGACGATGTAACCGCTCGTCTCGCCCATCAGGCAGATGCCCTCGATGCCCCGCGCCTTCCCGAGGCCGAGCAGGAGGCCCGATGCCCCCATGATCATGCCGCCGCTCCCGGCGTTCTCAAACGATCCCCCGGCCGCCTCCACCTCCGGCCGGAGACGCTCCATATTGATCGCGGAGAGCACCCGCGGGTGCTCGACCAGGTGGCCGACGCCGTATCCCCCGAGCGTGTAGATCCTCCGGACGCCAAGAGCCTCGGCGAGGTCCAGGTACCGCTCGGCCAGGACGTAGTGCCCCTCGGCCGAGGTGCTCTGGAAGTCGCCCACGAGGAAGAGGATCGCCACCCCATCCTTCTCGCAGCGATAGATCTCGTTGTTGACCAGGTGGGTGACGCCCTGTTCGTCGACGACCACCTGCGGCGGGAAGTGGACCGAGGATATCTCCGCTATCTTCTCGCCGCCGAGTTCATCGATGAGGTGGTCGGCTACAAGTTTCCCGACGTGCCCGATGCCGGGCAGGCCCTCGACCAGGACCGGAGCGCCGCCGGCGTCATCGCGGAAGAAGGTCACGACGACGTCTTCCATCGGCGCATCACCCTCCTGTAGTCCCCATGCCTATCCTCGTGAGAAAAGCGTGCCGGATGAGCCGGTCGCGTCGACCGGCCGCATATCGGACAGACCCGCGCAAGCGTATACCTCAGGTCGTCCGGACAGCGGCGAATGCGATTGCTCATGGCGCGTTATCCGGCCTTCTGCTTCCGGACGAACTTGCCGGAACCGCCCGCCCGCTCGACCACGCCGACGGCGGCGCTCGCCGCCTTCTCGATCGCCCGCTCGGCCGCCTTGTAATCGGGAGCGGTCACTTTTATCCGGTATTTCGGTGCTCCGATGTAGATCAGGTCGATATCCACATCCTCGATCTTCGGCTGCGCGCTCCTGAGCGCACGGCGGATAACGTTGACGCCGTCGGGCCGCGGCGACGTCAGGACGAGATGCCCCGTGATGGTCACCTTCGAGACCTTCACGTTCTCGTTTGCGATCGTGATGAGCGCCTCTTTGACCGGTTCGTCGAGGCCCAGCCTCTCGGCCGCCTCGCCGCCGGTGGTGACGATATCCTCGAGGGCCGGATAGAGAAGGCCGTATTCGCGGTATATCGACTCTTCGATGACCTTTCGGTCCACACCCGCGGACTCGGAGGCAAACCCTATCCACTTCTCGGCCTTCTGCTCGTTCTTCCACTCGTGGATCTTCTCGCGGCGCTGGTGCTCGTTGACATCCTTTAACGAGAGATCGATGTGGCCGCGGCCGGGGTCGACACCCAGGACTTTGCAGACGACCTTCTGTCCTTCCCGTATGTAGTCCCGGATATACTTTATCCAGCCCCGCGCTATCTCGGATATCGGTATGAGCCCTCTTCGCCCGTCGTACTCGTCCAGGGTCACGAACGCCGCAAAATCCTTGACATCCGCGACCGTGCAGACAACGAGCTCTCCTTCCTCGGGCCACTCTCTCTCGTGCATGGAATAATCACTCAAGTACTGCCAGTATATCAGCCTTTATATCTGCCTTTCCGCCGTGGGGCTCGGCGAGGATACGCCCGCAGACGCTGCACGCCACGACGGTGCTTGCTCTCTCAAAGACTATCTGTTCGTTCTCACAGTCGGGGCACTTCACCCGGAGGAACGTGCTCCTGTTCTCTCTATTCAACCGGACCATTATTAATCTCACTCCGTAAGCTCGAATTTACCGATCCGGAATCCCGGCCGGAGGTGCGCCTTCCCGCAGACGGTGCAGCGATATTTCACGTTGATCTTCTTCGTCGGCTTGTCGCCGCCGGGCACCTTGCTGAACTTGCCCATGTTGCCCACCATACTTCTACGATCTTTCTGGCGGTCGATCCAGTTGAAGTGGCGTACTTTGCCCCTCTTCACCTTCACGACCTCATGAGTCTGGTGATTCCGGCAGAATGGACAGTACGTCTTGAATTTTGATGGCATTTTCATGATAGCAGCCTCTATTCAATAGGTTCGAGTACCTATATTACTTGTTAAGCCTAATATTTAAGGCTATGTCGTGTTCGCAGAGCACGTCTGCATTATTCTCCGGCAGGGTGACGATATCCCCCTGCGTTAAGACGTAGACCCTGCCGTCCACTCCCATGAACGATTCCACATCGGAGCGGATATGCACGAGGGCATACGGAGACGAGAGCGGGCGGGGAATTGTCGGGGCCGGCCTCCCTGCTCCGGCGGCGGGAGGGATATCCGGCTCCTCGATCGCGTCCACGGCCGCCGCACCGCCGCCCTGGAATGAACCTTCCTCCCCGCGGATGAGCGTCTCGCGGCAACCCTCGACGGCGTCGATGATCTGCCCGTACATCGCCCGTTCTGCGGGGAGCATCTTCCTTGCCTCCCCCCTGTCGAAGTACTGCCCCTCGATCTGCTGGAAAGCAAGATCGAGTATCCGCCGGGTCCGGATGGCAAATATTTCCTGCACGGTCTCGGTGATGCTCCCGATCTCCTCGATGAGCAGGCTTCCCGACTGGCTCTCGAGGGGGTTAGGGAGACCGTAGTAGTCGGCCTTGAGTTTCTCGACGTATGCCCGGGCACCCTCGTAAAGAGCGGGCTCGATATCGGAGAGCCTGCCCGAGTGGTGCATCTCAAGGAGCGTCTGGCGCAGCCTCTCCAAGGGGTCGGCGGCCATGGTTCAGGCGCCCCCGGCAATCTCCGCCATGCTCCGGCAGCAGAGGAAGACCGCAAGCGCTTCGGGAACGCTTGCAGGACCGGTTTTGAGCGTATACGTGTTCCCGAGCAGGGATGTGGCGACGTTCATCTGCAGATCCACCCGCACCTCGCGGTCCCCGAATACCACCGCATCCACGAGCGGGTCGAACTCCGCGAGGTCCCGGGAATCGAGCGGCACCACCCGCATGCCGCTGCCGCCGTGCAGCGACCCGGGCGCCCGGATCAGCCGCTTGATATCGGTCGTGACCGGTTCGTCCGCACGCGCCCCGGCGCCCCGGACCCGCTCCTCGAACGCAGGGGTGCCCATGATCGCCCGGACGATCCGGTTCTCCCGGAGGGTGCCGGGGTCCTTCTCCCGGAGGGCGCCAAGGCCTGCAAGAAACTCCGTAGCCGCCCGTTTCCCGATACCCGCCGGTCCCGTGAGGTATGCCGCCGCCTCCGCCGCATCGAGCCCCTCGAGCCAGAGGAGGTGGTCGCGGAGGGCCTCGATGTAGCGCCACCGCCACCCGGCCGGGGTTCTCCCGGGAGCAAGCATCACCCCCGGGTCAAGCCCGATGCCGCAGACGTAATCGACGACCTCGCGCCGCTCCGGGCTCTCCCATCCCCTGACGGCGATATCGGTGACGTGGATATGGTAGCCGCGCCCCCCGGAGAAGGCGATCCGGATGTGGTTACGCGCAAAACCGAGCTCGTCGGTCAGCATCCCGACCAGTTTCACGGTCTCCTCCTTGACCCGGGCAAGCATCATCGCGTAGGGGCCGCGGACGATCTGGTCGGCGTCGAGGTCGAAGATCAGGTCGGCGCCGGCCCAGTGCTTGTCGTTCATCGTCGGCGCCGACGGCGTCTGGTAGTAGGCCGTCGAATAGTAGGCGTGGGCGGGGATCAGGCTCCTGACGTAAGCGGTAAGTTCCAGCGGGTCGGCAAACGCCATATGCCGCCGCATCCGGACGGCGGACGCGGCATCGAAGAAGACAAAACCCCATTCGCGCTGCTCGAGAGAGGATGGAGCGGCGAGGGTCTGCCTCTGGTAGTACTCGGCAAACCTCTGCTTCACAAACTCGATCGTCGCAGGCTTCATGAGATCGTCTTGATCATATATGGCCCCACTCGTTCATATCCCTGTTTCCTGTAGTAGGGGCGCACCCCGACACCGCTCATCACCGCGAGCCGCCCGTAGCCGTGGCCGGAGGCCTCCTCCTCGGCCGCGGCAAGGAGCCGCACGCCGTAACTGCGGTGCTGCCACTCGTCGGCCGCTGCCGGCGTGCCGAGGGGGACCACGCTCCCGTAGACGTGGAGCTCGCGCAGGAGCGCCGCGCCGGCAAGCTCGTCGCGGAATGGCCGGTGCGGGAACCGGAGCCGGGCAAACCCGACGAGGGCATCCTCAGAGCCGGCCTGGATGAACCGTTCCTCCCCGCCGCAGGACGGGTAGGCGACGGTCGATAGCGCCGTCTCTTCCGGCGCAACCGACCTCCCGACCTCGCGGCACCGGATGCACCGGCATCTGAGCCCCTGCGAGTGGAGCCGCGCCGCCGCGAGCTGCCGGAAGTTGCTGTGCCGCGAACCCGCGACGATCAACTTTGCCGGGATATCCCGCTGGATCCGCTGGAGGCGGACGTACTCCGGGAGGAGCGACTTCGCGTAGGCCACGAGGTCGACCAGCTCCTCCTCGGTGTAGGGGCGGTAGTCGCCCCGCTCCCAGAGTGCCTCGATCTCGGAGGCGGGCGTCACCAGGGTCGGGTAGATCTTCAGAAAGTCCGGCCGGAACCGCGGATCGGCAAAGAGTTCGCGAAACATCCTCCGGTCGTCCTCCATGCTCGCCCCGGGGAGGTTCGGCATCACGTGGAACCCCACCTTCAGGCCGGCGTCGCGCAGGAGGCAGTTTGCCGCGACCGAGTCCGCGACCAGGTGGCCCCGGCGGTTGTAGTCGAGGATCCGGTCGTCGATCTGCTGGACGCCGAGCTCCACCTTGGTCACGCCCATCGCAAGCATCCGGTCGATGTGTTCCGCCCGGCACCAGTCCGGCCTCGTCTCGAACGTCGTCGCGATGCACCGGACCCCGGCGCGCTCGTTTGCGGCGAATATAGCGTCGAGGTCGGGTTTCTCCGGCGGGACGCCGGCCCGGGGGTAGTCGTTCATCGCCTGCACGGCGGCCCCGACGAACCACTCCTGGTACTCGACCGACCGGGCGGTCATCGTCCCGCCCATGACGATCAGCTCGGCCTTGTCGACATGGTGGCCGAGCGCCTCGAACTGCCCGAGACGGGCCTGCACCTGGCGGTAAGGGTCGAACGCATGTTCGCGGGCCCGGAGCGCCGCCGGCTCCTCGCCGGTGTAGCTCTGGGGAGACCCGAACGGGTGTTCCGGCCCGCCGGGGCAGGGGAGGCACTTCCCGTGCGGGCAGGGGTGCGGCGACGTCATCACCGCGACGGGCGCCACCCCCGAGAGCGTCCGGGTGGGTTTGACGAGGAGGAGCGGCCGGAGGCGTTCGCGCTCATCCGGCGTGGCTGCGGCGAGGACTGCGGAGTTCCTGGGCATGTTCGCACCGTGCTCCCGGCAGACCTCGAGCTTGATCCTCTGGATGTCGGCAGGGTCGGGCCCGGCAGAAAGGATGCGGGAGATGATCTCCCGGAGGGTATCAGTATCGTTCATCGCTTAATGTTCGGTTGCAATGCGCCCCGATGGAAAATCAGCGTGATAATCGATGTAAGGATTATGGTTGGCCCGGATATGCTGGACGATCTCGTTTCCGAGCGTCAGAATGGCTTTTTTATGCGTTACTTTATTCTTATGGATATGGACGGGTGAGATGTGGAGAGCATTATACTGGTCGGTCGAGACGTCCTCCCCCGTAGTGCTTTCATAATACTTTCGTACGTGGACTAACAGCATGTGTAGATGGAGCAGCTCTTCTTTTTGCACAATATCACCTTTCCTCGAAGAATACTACTGCCCGCGGGTAGATATAATTTGTTGGTGATCTTTTTATATGCACAAGGTGCGGGCAGTCGGAGCGTTCATCGGGCTTGCAATCGGCGATGCACTGGGCGCGCCCCTGGAAGGCTTTCCGCCGCCTCCGTTCACCGTAACGGAGATGGAAGGGGGCGGAATGCACCACACCCTTCCCGGGCAGTACACTGACGATACCCTGCAGGCGTCAGCCCTCGCGGAGACCCTCGTCCGGTGCGGGGGTCTGGATCCGGGCGACTTCTCCCGTCGCCTGATTTCGGCTTACCGGGCTCGTCCGGAGTTCTTCGGGCCGACATCCCGGGCCGTCCTCGACCTCGTCGAGGGGGGCGTCCGCCCGGAGGATGCCGCGAGGATGGTGCACGATGCGCGGGGAGGGAGCCGGAGCAACGGGAGTGTGATGCGGGGGATACCGGTCGGCATCTTCTATCCGCCGGATGTGGTGCGGGAGGCGAGCCTCGCGGCATCACGGGTCACGCACTTTGATGCCGCAGCCGGCGAGGCCTCGGCGTTCGTCAACCGGATGGTCAGCGGGATGTGCCGGGGAGAAGAAGCGAGCGCGGCGTTCGGATACGCCCTCGCCGCCTGCCGCGACCCGGAACTCCACGGCCTCCTCCGGGACTGGCGAGCGCACCCGCGCGAACCCTCGCTCGATGCCGTCCTCTGCACCCACTGCGCCGTCAGCGTCTTCATGGATGCACCGACCTTCCGCGATGCGGTGATCACGGCGGTCAACCTCGGGGGCGACGCCGATACCGTCGGCGCGATCGCCGGCGGCCTTGCCGGAGCGTGCTGGGGGCTTCACGCGATACCGGGCTCCTGGCTCTCCGCGCTCCAGGACCGCGAGATGCTCCTCGACCTTGCCCGGCGGCTCTCACAGGCAGGCAGGCCGTAGTGCACGATATCGCCCCGGGAAGTTCCGGTGCATGCCGGGATGGGTACTCTGGCTTCTCGCGAGAGGCCGTATCGCCATCCGCACCGGTCACCTCGCGCGAAGACTTGCCCGGGTGCCTGCAACTGTAGCGTCAGATGGGCCGCAGTTCCACGAGTTTCAGGGGCCGGCCCCTCTCGCAGACGTCGGGGGCGTTGCCGAGGACCTCCCCGACGATATACTTCTCCCCCTCGATGATGCCGTCGGGGCGGCAGAGCCGGTAGCTCCGGCACGTGGTCCGCGGGCAGGAGAACTCGTAACTGATTTTGGAGTTCGCGATCGCCATATCGGCGCCTATCAGCGCGACGATGGGAGCCTCCAGCACGTCGACCGCGACCACCGCCTCGTGGTGGACGGGACAGTCCTGCCGGGTGTTGGAGCGGATGGCAGCGACCCGGTACTTCTTCCCGGGCTGCAGGTTGTGGCAGGTCTTACGCACCTTGCAGCTCTCGCACTCGGTGCACACGTTGCCTTCGTAGACGAAATCGAGCCCCGGTTTTGCAAGCGCGGCGCCGATCAGGGTCACTTTTGTCTTTGGTTTCACCATACTTTCGCTCACTCCCGGTACAGCATCTTCACGAGGTCCCGCGCCGATGCCGCGGTCAGCCCCATATCGAGGATCGTGAACCGCTCCGGCCGGATGGTCCGGGCGGCAAGCAGCGCCTCCACGGCCGTCTCATCGTCGATCCCGATCTCGGCCGGGGTGGTCGGCGCCCCCACCTTCTTCAACGAGTCGCGGATCCCCTCCCAGTCCCCGCCGTGGAGATACATCGTTATGATGGCGCCGATACCGCACTTCTCCCCGTGGAGGCCCTTCCCCGGCGCGAGCCGGTCGAGGGCGTGGGAGAACTTGTGCTCGCCGCCGCTGGCCGGCCGTGACGAGCCCGCGATGCTCATCGCGACCCCCGAAGAGACCAGCGCTTTCGTCACGATCCAGGCGCTCTCTTCGGAGTGCGGTTTGATGAGATCGGCGTTCTTGAAGAGGATCTCGGCGGTCATCCGTGAGAGCGTCAGCGCATACTCCGAGAGCGCTTCGCCCCTGAGGCGGTGGGAGAGTTCCCAGTCGAGGATCGCGGTGTGGTTTGCCATGATGTCCGCACACCCTGACGCAAGCAGCCGGTGGGGTGCCGACGCGATGATGGCGGTATCGGCGACGACGGCGATCGGCGGTTCTGCGGCAAGCGAGACGTTCCCGTCGGCGGTCGGGACCGAGGCCCTCGATGAGGCGATGCCGTCGTGCGATGCGGCGGTGGGGACGCTGATGAAGTGGCGGTCGGTGTTGTAGGAGGCGATCTTTGCGGTATCGATGACCCTGCCGCCGCCGACGCCTATGACGAAACCGGCCTTTGCCGCCGACGCCTCGGCCCTCTTGATCGTCTCGACGGGATTGTTTGGGTCGGCTGCACACGTCGCGACGTCGTAGGAGCCGGCAAGCAGCGCCTCGACCCGTCTCCCGGCCAGATCCCTTGTCCGGTCTCCCGATATGATGAGCACGGAGTCGCCGAGAGCAAGGTCCTCGCAGACGGTCGGGAGCTGCTCGATGACGTCGTGGCCGATGACGACGTCGCGGGGGAGCTGCATCCATTTGGACTTATCGAAGACCTTGGTTCTGAGTAGGTTTATGCCGTCTGCGCTCATTCAGATCAGTAATGATTAGGGAGTTCCTCTACAAATACTACATCGATCCCATCCGTTACGGTCAGCCGTATACGCTCGTCGATACGCTGACCTACGCCCTGATCCTCATCGCAGCGGTCTATATCGTCTACCGGGGGCTCCGGCGGTATAAGATTGCCGTCGACGACGAACTGGTGCTTGCAACCATGCCCTTCGTCGTCCTCGGCGGGCTTCTCCGGGTCGTCGAGGATACGGGCATGATCGCGTCGGACTTCCGGTTTCTCCTGATCACGCCCCTGATCTTCTTTACGATCTTTGCCGTCGCGGCGGTCTCCCTCTTTCTTGGGAAACTCGCGGAGAACGCGGGCTTCGTCGCCCGCTACAGCCGGGTCTACGGGGGAGCGGGCATCGCCGCCTGCATCGTGGCCGGTGCGGCCCTCGTCTGGTTCGGCCTCACCGAGACGAAGATCGCGCTCGACGTCCTTGCCGCCATACTCGCGCTCGCGTCGGTCTCGTCGCTCGCCCTCTGGGCCCTCCTCGCCTACGGCGCAAAATGGGACTACGCCTCGAACATATTTTACAAACTCCTCATATTCGGCCACATGCTGGACGCAAGCGCGACGAGTTACGGCATCGAGATCCATCCCATCCATTACGTCGAGCAGCACGTCGTGGGCTCGGGCCTGATCGAGGCGACCGGCACCGCGTTCTCTATGTTCCTCCTCAAGATCGTGGTGCTCATACCTGCCATCTACATCCTCGAACAGTACCGGCGGGAGGGAAATCCCGGTCTCTGGCACCTCATACTGCTCGCCATGATCACCGTCGGCATGGCGCCGGGGGTACGGGATATGGTACGGATGGTGCTCTATGTTTGAACGCCCGATCGTCGGGGCCACGATCGTTGCGGCCGCCCTCTTTCTCGTCTCGGTCGGCCTCGGCATTGTTGCCGTGATCCAGGACCCGTCGACCGGCGCACAGGTCATGACCCTCTTTCGCGATCAGGTCGTAGATCAGCTCCTCTCCGACTCCCCGGCGGTCCTCGCGGGCAAGATCTTCGTAAACAACCTCGGCACCTGCCTCCTCCTCTTCCTCGGCGGCGCATCCCTCGGCATCGTCACCCTGATTGTCCTTACGGTGAACGGGCTCCTTATCGGTGCGGTGGCGGAACTCGTGCGGCAGCAGCAGGGCCTCCTCTTCATCGCGGCGGCGCTCGCCCCGCACGGCATATTCGAGATACCCTCTTTCCTCATCGCCGGGGGCCTCGGGTTCCTCCTCGGGCAGGAACTCATCGCCGAGTGGCACGGGAGAGGCGATGCCGCCGCCGGCGCCCTGCCCCTGGCCCGCCTCTTTCTCAGGGTAGTCGTCCCGCTCCTCGCGGTTGCCGCGATTGTGGAGGCATTTATTACGCCGGCAGTCCTAAGTGTTATCACATAAAGCAGGCAGATCGACGCTTTTTGAGGTACGAGACGGATGGAAGAAGATACTGGCGCACTCCCCCGGAAAGACGATTTTTCCGAGTGGTATAACGAGGTTCTCTGGCGAGCCGAGATCATGGATGTCCGCTACCCGGTCAAGGGGCTCTACGTCTGGTACCCCCACGGGTTTGCCATCAGGAAGCGTGCATACGGCATCCTCCGGGACCTGATGGACCGCGACCACGCGGAGACGATGTTCCCCCTCCTCATCCCCGAGACCGAGTTCATGAAGGAGGCCACGCACATCAAGGGGTTCGAGGACGAGGTCTACTGGGTCACCCACGGCGGCAGGAACGAGCTCGATGTGCCGCTCGCCCTCCGGCCCACGAGCGAGACCGCCATCTACCCTATGTACTCGCTCTGGATCCGGTCTCACACGGACCTCCCGCTCAAACTCTACCAGATCGTCAACACGTTCCGCTACGAGACGAAACACACCCGCCCCCTCATCCGCCTCCGTGAGATCACGTCGTTTAAAGAGGCGCACACCGTGCACGCGACGCGCGAGGAGGCGGAAGCGCAGGTCGAGACTGCGCTCGGCCTCTACCGGGAGTTCTACGAGAGCCTCCGGGTGCCGGTGATCATATCCCGCCGCCCGGCCTGGGACAAGTTCCCCGGCGCCGACTATACCATCGCGGTCGACACCATCATGCCGGACGGAAAGACCCTCCAGATAGGGACGGCGCACATGCTCGGCGACCACTTCTCCCGGACCTACGAGATCACCTACGAGGACGCGAACGGGGAGCGGCAGTATGCCAGCCAGACCTGCTACGGCATATCCGAGCGGTCGATTGCGGCCGTTATCAGCGTCCACGGCGACGATAAGGGGCTCGTGCTGCCGCCGGAGGTCGCGCCGATCGAGATCGTCGTCGTGCCGATCATCGTCGGGAAGCGGCGCGACGAAGTGCTTCTTGCGGCAAGAGCGCTCGAAGAGGAGCTCCGAAGCGCCGGGTTCGTCGTGAAGCTGGACGACCGCGACCTGCGCCCGGGTGCGAAGTACTACCACTGGGAGATGCGCGGCGTCCCGCTGCGTCTCGAGATCGGGCCGCGCGACATCGACGCGAACACGGTCGTCGCCGTGACCCGCGACGGCCATAAGATCACGCTCGACCGGCGGGGCGTCGTCGAAGGTGTCTTCTCGGCCCTTGCGGCGTTCAGGAAAGGGCTGGAGCAGACGGCGCGGCAGGCGATGATCGACCGGATCACCGTGGCGGCGACACTGGAAGAGACCGTTCTTGCGGTGAAGAAGGGGGTTGCGGTCGTCCACTGGTGCGGGTCAAAGGAGTGTGCGGAAGAGATCGAGGCGGCGGTGGATGCAAGCATCCTCGGGTCCGACATCCGGTCGGACCTGATCACCGTCTCTCGCGGTCCGTGCATCGCCTGCGGCGGAGACGGCACGTCCACCCTGGTTGCCCGGACCTACTGATCAGCAGGACGGGCAGGTATACTCCCGGGGGTGCTCGGGGGACGATATGTCTCCCGATATAGCCGCTTTTCCCCCGGAGAAGAATATCCTGCCACATTTCGAGCATCTCTTCGGGAGCAGACGCTCCCAGCGGCTCATCGGAACTTCCAGCGTGAACTGCATCTTCTCCGCATCGGCGGGGTTGCACTGGGCGAGCTCCTCATACCGGGAGAGGACCTGCATGACCTGGAGCGGGTTTGCTCCCTCGTTGCAGAATCGCCTGAATATAAAAAATTGAAGGATCATCCACCCAAGGTCGGAGCGCTCGAGGGTCTCCTCGTACTCGCTGCAGACCCCTTCGTCTTCATCGAGAGAGTACCCGCAGAGGGGACAGCGCCCGCCCACGAGTTCGTCCAGGAAGACCTCTTCATGGCAGCCGGGACAGGTGGTGTGGGGGGTATGCATTCTGGAAGTCATGGTTGTGCTGGCCTCATACTTTTTACTCTTCCAGCGGCACGGGAGAGAGCCGCGTGCCGTTTGAAAGTATTCCACGCATTATGCGCGGTCTCTACAATTGCCCTGAGGTTTTACTACGTATTGCGCTCGTGGTGCTCTTATACGTGTCGAATGCGGTTATACGGATCCACTCTGGCGGCGCGTGCCGGCCGCTGCGGCGCATCGCTCGCCCACCCGCTCTCCGGCCGGAGCCGCACCCTTCTGCCGCCGCCCGCTCCCGGCGATCCGAATCCCGCGAAAAGGCAATATTTTCCGGATCTGGGCTTTTTTGGGGCCGCCCGGAGTACATTTTTATAGATTGGCGGGGCACTCTGCGCGCATGGCATCCCCGGCGGCATCTGAAGTCTATATCATCGACGCATCGGATCGTGACCACGCCATCGAGGCGCTCTGGCGCGAGGTCGGCTTTCCCTCCCTCGATGGAAAGGATATCGCGGTCAAGGCGAACTTCAACAGCGACGACCCGTTCCCCGCGACGACGCATCCCGATACCCTGGGGGCCATCTTCGGCCAGCTCCTCGATGCCGGCGCCCGGACGATCCGCCTCGGGGAACGGAGCGGTATGGGGGAGACCCGTGCGGTCTTGAGGAACCGGGGGGCCGTCGACGTCGCTGCCCGGGCAGGGGCGGATGTGGTGGCGCTCGACGATCTCCCCCGTGAAGGGTGGGAGGCGGTTCCGGGAGACGGCCTTCACTGGAGAGAGGGGTTCCTGATCGCCCGGCTCTTTTGGGATGCCGATGTGGTGGTCCAGACCTGCTGCCTGAAGACTCACCGCTTCGGCGGGCACGTCTCGCTCTCGCTGAAGAACCCTGTCGGGGCCGTGGCGGAGAAGAACCCCGGGGGCGGCTACAACTACATGATGGAGCTGCATGCATCGCCGCACCAGCGCCGGATGATCGCCGAGGTCAACCGGTTCTTCCCCTGCGCTCTCTCGGTCGTGGATGCGGCGGAGGGGTTCTCGACCGGGGGCCCCGAGCGCGGCCACCGTATCGCTCCCGGCGTCATACTCGCGAGCACCGACCGGGTCGCCCTCGACGCCGCCGGTGTCGCCCTCCTCCGCCTGTACGGTTCGACGCCGGATGTGATGCGGGGCCGGATCTTTGCAATGGACCAGATCGCCCGGGCGGCGGAGCTCGGCGTCGGTGTCCGGTCGGCGCAGGACCTCAGGCTCGTCGCGCTCGATGCGGAGAGCAAGGAGACCGCCTTCGACATGCGGCGGATCCTGGACGGGGCCGGCTAAAGACCGAGCAGGATGCGCAGGCCGATGCCGATCAGGATCGCCCCGCCGAGGACCTCGACCTTCTGCCCGAAGGCCCGGCCAAGCGTACTCCCTATCAGGACGCCGGCAGCGGAGAGGGCAAATGTCACGATGCCGATAACGACCGCAGGCCAGAGGACCGGCGTCCCCAGAACGGCAAACGTGACGCCGACGGCGAACGCATCGATGCTGGTCGCGACCGCGAGCAGGAGAAGGGTCGCTATGCCCACGGTGGCGAGCTGCACGGCCTCGCCGTCTCCCCGCACCGCTCCGGCGATCATCCTGCCGCCGACCAGGGCAAGCAGCAGGAAGGCTATCCAGCGGTCGTAGGTGCCGACGAAGGAGGCGAGGCCTGCCCCGCCGAGCCACCCGAGCACCGGCATCCCCGCCTGGAATCCGCCAAAGAGCGCCCCGACGACGAGGGCGTACCTGAACCGGGCCTCCCGCACGGTGGTGCCGCCGCTCGCGGCAACGGCAAATGCATCCATGGCAAGGCCGACGGCGATGAGGAGGGTTGTCGCGAACTCCATATCTCCTGTACATGAAGGTGCGATGCCGGATAACCGTATGGCCCGGCGGTTGTTATAAGACGCGGGAGTGCCCTACGATACGGTGATACAGATGAGCACACAGAAGATCGGCCTCATCCAGACGGCGGTGGGGGACGACCTCGACCGCAACCTGGCCCACGCCCTTGCCCTGACGAAACAGGCGATAGCGGCGGGTGCCCGGGTCATCTGCCTGCAGGAGCTCTACCGGACCCCCTACTTCCCGCAGTACGAGGGAAGGGACGCATCTTTCTACGCCGAGACCATACCGGGAGCCTCGACCGATGCGTTCTCGGCGCTTGCCCGGGAGCACGGCGTCGTGATCGTCGTGCCGCTCTACGAGCGGACGGCGGACGGCGAGTTCTACAACACGGCGGTCGTCGTCGACGCGGACGGGCACCTCCTCCCCCCCTACCGGAAGGTGCACATCCCCTACGACCCCCTCTTCTACGAGAAGACCTACTTCCGGCCGGGGGACCGTTACCGGGTCTACGATACCCGCTACGGCCGGATTGCCGTTCTCATCTGTTACGACCAATGGTTCCCGGAGGCCGCGAGGGCTGTTGCTCTGCAGGGCGCAGAGATCGTATTCTACCCGACCGCCATCGGCCGGATTGCGGGCGAGGAGGAGCCGCCCGAGGGCGACTGGCGCGATGCCTGGGAGACGGTGCAGCGGGGCCACGCGATAGCAAACAGCGTCCACGTCGCCGCCGTCAACCGCGTGGGCAGCGAGGGCGATATCCGGTTCTTCGGGAGCTCGTTCGTCGCCGACGCCTTCGGAAACGTCCTTGCCCGGGCGGGGGAGACCGCCGAGGAGATCCTCGTCGTTGAGGTCGACCTTGCCGGAAACGAGGCCGTCCGGGAGGGGTGGGGGTTCTTCCGGAACCGGCGGCCGGAGACCTACGGGGCGATCACCCGGCGGTTCCTGCCGGCAAAGACACCGCAGGCGCTCGGCTACCGCATGCCGGCGGAGTGGGAGCCGCACGATGCCGTCTGGCTCTCCTGGCCCCACGACCGCGAGACGTTCTCCGACCTTGCAGCGGTGGAAAGAGCTTACGTCGCGATCATCGCGGCGCTCCGCGGGTCCGAGACCGTCGACCTGCTCGTCACGAGCGATATGATGCGCACCCGAATCAAGGCGATGCTCGAGGAGGAGGGCGCCGATACCGGGCACGTCAGGTTCCACATCGCCGAATACGCCGACGTCTGGTTCCGCGACTACGGCCCGACGTTCGTGGTCGACCGAAGGACCGGTGGTCTTGCGATGGTGAACTGGACGTTCAACGCCTGGGGGGAGAAGTACCGGGAGTTGATGGGCGATACCCGGATACCGCTCATCATGAACCGGGAGATGAACCTCCCCCTCTTTACGCCCGGCATCGTCATGGAGGGGGGTTCGATCGATCCGAACGGGCGCGGCACGGTGCTCACGACGGAGGCCTGCCTCTTGAACCCGAACCGGAACCCGCACCTCTCCCGCGAGGAGATAGAGGCCTACCTGGAGGCTTACCTCGACGCCGGCCACGTCATATGGCTCAAGCAGGGTATCGCCGGCGACGATACCGACGGCCACATCGACGACGTCGCCCGGTTCGTGGGCCCGACGACGGTCCTCTGCGCCCTCGAGGAGAACGAGGACGACGAGAACTACGCGGTCCTGCAGGAGAACTACGCTATCCTCCGGGCGTCGACCGACCAGGACGGCAACCCCCTGACGGTCATACCGCTCCCGATGCCGGGGGCGGTCGACGGCGAGGACCGCCTGCCGGCAAGTTATGCGAACTTCTACATCGGGAACACCGTCGTGCTGGTGCCGGTCTTTGGCCACCCGAACGACGAGACTGCTCTTGCCCGGATTCGGCAGGCCTTCCCGGACCGCGAGGTCGTCGGTATCGACTGCACGGCCATGGTCGCGGGATTCGGCGCCATCCACTGCATCAGCCAGCAGCAGCCGTCGGTGCAGCGCCCCGAAAGCAAGTGAACGCGCCGCGTTCACCAGCCGTTGTAGTGGACCCGGTCCTCGCTGTAGCGGTCGACCGGCGGAGGGCGTGCGGCCGGGTGGCCGACGGTGACGAGGGCGAAGGGGATGACGGTGCCCGGGAGCGAAAAGAGGTTTGCAAACCCGAGCATCCGGTCGGCGTCCGGGTAGACGGCGGTCCAGACCGCCCCGAGACCGAGCGCATGGGCGGCGAGGAGGAGGTTTTGTGCCGCCGCGGCAGAGCCCTGTACCTGGAGGCCGGGGCTCTCCGGTGGGGCGAGGTCGGTAGAGATAAGAATCGCGAGCGGCGGAGGAGGAGAGACTCTCGCGTAGGGGCCGATCATCGGTATGCGGGCGAGGATCCGGGGGTCGTCGATGACGACGAAGTGCCAGGGCGGTCTGTCGCCGGCAAACGGAGCCTGCATCGCGGCCGCGAGGAGTCTTCGCACGGTCTCCCCCGGGACCGGGTCTGCCGTGTACTCCCGCACGCTCCGCCGGGTCATGATCGCTTCGAGGGCATCCATCAGGCTACCCTCGCATCAATCATTCCCGGGAACGGGCCTTCCCACCGGCATCAGGTAAAGCGGTGTCGCGTTCTTTGGGAGCATGAGGATCTCTTCGACCCGGTCATCGTCGAACGCCCCGATGGCGACCGTGCCGAGGTTGAGCGCCGCCGCCTGGAGGTAGACGTTCTCTGCGGCGTGCCCGGCCTCCATGGCGACGTAGCGCGTACCGCGCTCGCCGTACTTCGCGGTCGTCCTCTCCGGGACAGCGGCGATGACGAGGGTTGCCGGGGCGTCGCCTACGGAGGCCTGGTCGACGGCCGCCGCCTGGAGGTCGGCCCGCCGGTCCCCGCCGCCGATGCGGACGAGCAGGTGTCCATCGGGCCGGTAGCGGTAGACCCCCGCCTCGAGGTCGACGACGCTGCCTGCAACGACGTAGACCTCCAGGGGGTAGAGGGCGCCGGCGGAGGGAGTTGTCCGGTAACCCCGGTCGTTCGTGATCCCCTGCGCCGCCCAGAGTACCTGCCCGACGTCGGCAAGCATGAGCGGCACTTCGGCGTAGATCCGGGCGGAACGCCGCTTCCAAAGCGCCTCCTCGACCGAGACGCCGCCCTCGGAGCGGGGGGCCGGGAGGATGACGGCATCGTCCGGCGGTGCCGGAGTGCTGTTCTTGCCCGGCAAGAAGAGATTGCCGGCGCATCCTGCGGCAAGCACCGCCGCGAGCAGCAGGCCGATGGAGAGGATCTCTGGATCCATGGCACGCGGGGGGTGCCCGGGCAGATGAAGGTATCGGAGCGCCTCCGCACCCCGGGCCGCAGGAAGCCTGCCATAGGCGCCGGAGCTCCGGGATACGCCGGCGCAGCCGACTATCTCTTCTTCCTCCCCCTCGCGGACGAGAAGGGGAACTTCACCAGGTCGCGGAGACCTCCCGCCGGGGAGAAGTTCCGCATGTCCCGCCGGACCCCTGCGATGAGTGCGTCGACGACCTCCTGCTCCTTTGCCTCCCCCTCCTCCTGCACAGCGGCCAGGCGGTGCAGGGAGTAGAGACCGAGGATGAAGGCAAAGAGGAAGAAGAACTCCCACTGCCGCAGGTCAAGGGTGACAAAGACGAGTTCCCGCACCGGGCTCTTCCAGATCAACGTCCATAGGAGTTCACGCTCGGCAAAGAAGTCCACGAAGAGGCCGCCGAGTATCGGGGCAATCCCGGCGGCGACCGAGTTCGTGAAGGTGCTCGCCGCGAGGTAACCGGTCGCCTGGCCTCTCGGCGCCATCTTCAGGCTTATGTTTCCGGACGCAAGCGATACCCCCGCAAGCGATACCCCCATCAGTATGTGGATGAGGACGAGCAGCGGGTAGGTCAGGATGTAGACGTCGGGGAGCGTGACGAACATCCACGCGAAGATCGCGAGCATGAAGAGCGGACCGCTCACGGCGAGGACCGATTTGTTGGAGTAGCGGTCGGAGATCCGGCCCCAGGACCGGTAGAAGACGATGTTCATGATCTGGCTCCCGACGCCGAGGGCGACGACGACCGATATATCGAGGCCTATCGTCTGCAGCATGTAGACCGTGAAGAACGGCGCGGCAAGGTTGACGGCGAAGTTCCAAGAACCGAGGAATATGATGAGGTTCTTGAAGTTGACGTCCGTAAACGGCTTTTTGATGGTGGCAAGCAGGCCGTCCTCCTCGTCGGCGGCAACCATCCGGGGCTCGGGCGTGCGGGCAAGGAGGGTGATGCCGAAGAGGCCGGCGACGAGCCCGAGGAGGAAGAGGGCGGAGTAGCCGTAGGCCGCAAGGTCCGGAAAGACGGTCTTCCAGGAGTCGATGAAGAACCCGGCGGCGAGGCTGATGACGAGCGCAAGCGCCGTCGAGAGGGTCAGCCTCCGGGAGAAGAAGGCCCCGAGCCGGTCCTGGGGTATCAGGTCCCGCATCCAGGAGTTCCAGCCGCAGTGCGAGATTGCCGAAAACGATGCGTAGAGGGCGATCGACGCGATGAGAACGAAGATTCCCTGCTCCGGCGAGAAGAAGAACGGTATCAGGACGATGGGCAGCCAGCAGAGGCGGGCGGCAAGCGAGGCCGCGACGACCACCAGCCTCCGTTTCTGGACCCGGTCGACGACGTAGATAGCGGGCATCTGCAGGAGTTCGGCAAGCGGCGGTATGGCGGCAAGCAGCCCGATGACGGTGTTGGATGCCCCGAGCTGGAGGGCGAAGGCTACGAGGAAGATGCCGCCGGTCAGGGTCACCATTGCCTGGGTGGCAAGGCCGTCCCTGATGACGAGTTTCAGACCGCGCCGGATCTCCTCGTCCGTCAGGCTCTCTTTCGTCTCAAAGACCATGGTTTCCCGGATATCCTGTTCTTGTGCTCACGGGGCTCTTCACCTCGAAGGGCCGGCCGGCGCAGGGCTTGCCGTGCCGGAGGCACGGCAGCCGATCCTGCACCGGGCGCCCTTTTCTGAGTCCCCACTATATAAAAATAAAATTATATTAATCTGTTTAAATGGATCCGGCGGCCGGCCGGGGTCTTACGGCAGGTCTCCCGGCATGACGGCGGTCGTCTCCGAAGAAAACCTCCTCCTCAGCTCCCCGAAGACCACGGCACCCTGAAGTCGGGATAGAGCGTCAGGCCGCCATCGACGTAGAGCGTCTGCCCGGTGATGTAGGCCGCTTCATCGGATGCGAGGAACGCAAAGACCGCGGCGACCTCCTCCGGCAGACCGGCGCGGCCTACCGGGATGTGCTTCTCCACCTCCGCCCTCCTGGCGGGGTTGTCCATCCACTCCCGGTTCATCGGGGTTGCGATGGCGCCGGGGGCGACCGTGTTGACCCGGATGCCCTGCCCGGCGTACTCGAGCGCAAGCGTTCTCGAGAGGGCCGCGAGTCCCGCCTTGCTCGCGACGTAGGGGGCGTAATACGGTTTCGGGATGGTCTCGTGGACCGATGTGGTGTTGAGTACGACGCCCCCGCCCCCGCGGTCGAGGAAGTGCCGCACGGCCTCGCGGGCGCAGAGGAACGCACCCCGGAGGTTCACCGCGAGGACCCGGTCGTAGGCGTCCATATCCGTCTCGTGGGCGGGGCTCGCGACCTGGACCCCGGCGTTGTTGACCAGGATGTCGAGCCTCCCCCATGCGCCGAGGACCTCGCGGAATATCCGTTTGACGTCCTCCTCGTGCGCGACGTCCCCCTGGACCAGCATCTCCCCGCATCCCTTCCCGCGGATGATGCTGCAGGTCTTCCTCGCCTCTTCAAGCGTTATCTCCGCCTCGGTCTCGCTCGCGTAGTAGTTGATGGCGACGTTTGCGCCTTCGTCCGCGAACCGGATCGCCGTCGCCCGGCCGATGCCGGTCGAGCCGCCGGTGACGAGGACGTTCTTTCCTTCAAACCGTCTCATTATTCGATCGCCCCTCGTAGGTCCGGGTCCGGTTGCCGTCCGGCTTTTAGATGCCGCAAGCCGATCCTTTGCAGCCGGATGCCTGCGGGGGGTGCCGGACGTCCTGCCCGTTCCGGGCTCCCTGTGTTCGAGGGGATTATGAAGTTTTTCCAGGGCGGGAAGGGATCCCCGGCCGGATGGTTGCACCCCTCCGTTGTGCGTTCTCGCGAAACGACTGAAAAGTCGTAAATAGCCACTGTGCGATACCATTACAACCAGATCTCGCCGGGCATTACCGGAACCGGCTCCGGTGTTCGGGCAGGGTCAGGGGGCAGGTGCGCGTCATGACGGGAGCAGGTGACGGAGAGTTGCGATTTCTTGTCGTTGAGGACGACGGTATCATCGCGTTCGACATCGTGAGCCGCCTCAAGGAGCTCGGTTGCGGAGACGTTTCGGTGGCGGCGACGGGTGCGGCTGCGATTCGCCAGGCGGAGCGGCTGCAGCCGCACCTGATCTTTATGGACATCGCTCTCAAAGGCGGCATGGACGGCATCGAAGCGGCGGAGGTCATCCGTGACCGCTTCGGCATCCCTATCGTCTACGTCACCGCCCACTCGGACCCGGCCGTCAGGAACCGGGCAATGGCGACGTCTCCTGCCGGGTACATCGTAAAACCGTTCACCACCGCGGACCTGGTCTGCGCGATCAGGTCTGCCCTTCGGACTCCGTAGCCTCCGGGGAGGCTACGAGCATATCCTCTTCCCCAAAGGTGACCGTCACCGTCGTGCCACCGCTCCATTCGACTGCAACGTGCCCCTTCAGGTACTCCTCGACGAGGAGCCGGACGGTGGGGAGGCCGGGAGCGGCGGTTGCGGTTATGTGCATCTCCTCGGAGATGCCCACCCCGGTGTCCCGGACGGTGACGGTGTACCTGCCCGCCCGGCTACGGTCGATCGTCACCTCCATCGTCCCGGTCATCCCGTCCGGGAAGGCATGCTGAATGACATTGACGACAAGTTCGGTGAGGAGAAACCCGATGAACTGTGCAAGTTCCAGGTGCATCTCGATTCCCGGGGCGCGCACCTTCCACGCAATCTTCTCCGGCGGCACGCCGTAACTGCCGAGGAGGGTGCCGGTCAGGCGGGTCAGGTACTCCTCCATCCGGACCCGATCGGGATACTGCGACCGATAGAGGTCTTCGTGGGCGAGGGCGAGCGAGAGGATCTGCAGCTCCGTCGCCCGGATCGCTCTTCTGGCGGCAGGGTCGGTGAGGCAGGTCGTCTGCAGGTGCAGGATGCTTGAGACCACCTGGAGGGTATTGCGCAGCCGGTGGTGGATCGCGTTGATCAGCGCTTCCTTCTCCTCCAGGGCTTTCTCCAGATCCTGCGCCGCTTCGACCTCCCGGGTGACGTCCTCGAGAATGGCGGTCACGCCCGGCGACCCATCCTCGAAGACCACCGGGACGAACGTTGCATGAAACTGCACCGTGCGTCCGTCGGCCTTCCAGGGGATCTCGCACTTGACCTCCTGCCCCCGGAGCGCGACCCGGGCCCTCTCCCCGATCTCCGGCGGAGGGAGGCGATCCGGAGGGAATGCCCCGATCTGCCGGCCGACGAGTTCGGTCCTGTCGAGACGGAGGAGGGCCTGGAACGCATCATTGATGAGCACGACCCGCAGGTTCCGGTCGAGCACCACGATCAGGTCTGAGGTCAGCCCGAGGAGTGCGGAGACCGGTACCCGGTGCGCGAGGGTGTAGAGCTTCGCCGCCGCAACCCTGCGCAGGTCTACCTGGCCTGCAGCATAGAGCATGCTCAGGTACTTCGCGGTCACGTTTCTCCCGATGTTGAGTCTCCGGGAGATCTCAAGGATGCTGAGGCCCAGGGGCTCCTGGCGAAGGAGCATCTTGATCTCCTCGAGTTCTGAAATCTCGTCAGGCATGCAGGTACCTACTCCTCTATACCAACTCTACTATCATAGAGATTGCCAGTGACGGGCGGCGGCCCGGGTAAGGGCGGGAGTTCCGGGATTCTTGCTGTTGGACAGGCATTTTCCGGCGGTCTTTCGATTCGATCGCTTCGCAGGAGTATCGGTTCGTAAGCAATATATGTTACACCAAGCATACCTGCAACCATATGCATGCACATGAGCATGCAGATACGCGGGCGGATCTCACCTGAACGGATCTTCCCGGTATCCCGGAAGTCCGGCCGGGGTTTGCACCCCCGGCTACAGCCACCGACGACAGCGTGGCAGGCCGGATACATCGCCCTGCCGGGAGAGGCATCCCCGGTATCGCTGCGGTATACGACCGCCCTGACCGGGCGAAAATCCGCCCGACACCTGTCTGCCGGCGCACCGTTTCCGGAAAGAACTGGTGAAGAGGCATGATCTGTTTGAAAGACGCGTCGGAGCCCTCCGGTACCGGTACCTTTGGTGCCGGTGGAGAATACGGGGCGGGCCCGGATTGGGTGCGCCTGCCGGGACGTGCCGCGGGTGGAAGCGTCAACTCCGGCATGATCCCTGTCGGCATCTGTGGGCGCGGGCTTTCAACAATCCTTTTCATGACTGCTGCTATCCGGGAGGTTCTCCTGGGCCACACGAAAGGCAGGGATGCCTGAGAGGGGGAAAAACGGTGCCTGTCCCGTTGAAACCGGACGCCTCCTCTATCTGCGAGATTGCAGGAGGTTTCCGGGACAGAGCCGGTAGAGGTGGCCGGCAGCGGGCGTCGGGCGGATTTTCGCCCGGTCGAACCGATCGGAGGCAGATCGCCGGGTTCCTCCGAATGTATATGGAGCTCCTCGACAGTGCGGCGGCGATCGTTTCCGGGACCGTCGCAGGAGGCGCCCGGGTTTACGTCTTCCTCCAGCGACTGGGAAAAGCAGTCGGGGTGGGCCGGGTCTGCCTCGCCGGCGTCGAGTACAGGCCAAAAGCCGGAGAAGTCCGCTTACGCATCCTGTGTGAATGGACTGCCGGCGGAATCGCCGGCAAAGAGGAGGACGGTCAATCCGTTGCGTACCAGCCCCTCCCTCCCGGATGGGCGAAGCGGCTTATGGCGGGGTTCCCGGTTCATGGGCGCTTTCCGGCCTCACCCGGTTCGGTCCTGATGGTCCCCGTCTTCTGCGGGTCCGAACTCCGGGGCATCCTGGAGTTTCGGAGTCGCGTGGCGCGACGGGGGTGGCGCCGATCCGATGTCGGCACCCTGAAGGCAGTCGCCGGCATTCTCGGTTCGGTCATGGCGGGTTCCGGGGCGCCGCATGCCGTTGGGGCCTGCAGCTGCGCCGTCGTCGACGATCCGACCGTTCCCTTCTGCAGGCTCTCGCCTGACGGAGCGATCGCGTATGCCAGCGACTCGTTCTGCGCCCTCTTCTACCGAGCGCGCGACGACGTGATCGGGATATCCGTTTCCGCCCTTTTTTCACCGGAAATTATGAAAAAACTGCCGAATGTTGCCGGTTTTATGGTGACCCCCGAGTTCCGGGCCCCCGGAGCGGACGGCGGCAAACATTGCTGCCGCAGCGTATGCCGGACGCTCCTCGACGATAGGGGCGCCGTCTGCGGGTACCGGGTGTTCGGTTGCAAGAGTACCGAATTCAAGCAGCAGGAGGTCCGGAGTGTCGGGACGGACGACCGGATGTTTACTCTCCTGGCCGAAGCCGTCTACGATGCGGTCGTCGTCCTGGACAGATCGGCCAGGATCACCTACTGGAACCGGGCCGCCGAGGATCTCTTCGGGTACACGGCGGATGAAGTTGTCGGGCACGATGCAGGGCAGCTGTTCTCGCCCGAGCACGTTCACCTCCTGTACCTTGAGAGTTTCAAGCATGCCGTGGCGGCTGCGGCGGAGGGTGTCGTCCGCCTGCGTTTCCCCGACGTCTCGCTCGTCCGAAAAGGGGGTGCCGTGTTCCCGGCGGCGCTTTCGATAGCCGCGGTGCTGACGAGGGGCGCGTGGTTCGGCATCGGGGTCGTCCGCGACACCACCGCAGAGAAGATACGGGAGCAGGCGATCCTCACGGAAGCGGAGCGGATCGGGACGCTGCTACGGATAGCGGCACGGCTGAACGGCGGCGTCCCGTTCGACGCTGCACTCGATCTGCTCTGCGAGGAGACGGCCCGGGCGCTCCGGGTTTCTGGCGCGGTTATCTACCTCTACGACCTTCCTGGCGACCTGCTCGCGCCGGCCCGGTCGTTCGGTGTGCCCGAGGAGGTACGGAAGTCCCTGCCGCCCATCCCGCAGGCACTCTACGAGCGAGAGGTCGAACGACAGGGATCGGCTTTTGTCATCCCGGACAAAAGGCCCTGGACGGACGTGGCGTCCGGAAAAAAAATGCCGGGGAACCCCCTTCGACCGCTCGCCTCCGCAGCAATCCTCCACGGACGGACCCTGATCGGGGCCCTGAACGTGATGACGCTCGACACCCCGCGCAGCCTCTCCCCGGAGGAGCTCACGCTCCTGAAAGGGATTGCAGACCTGGCTGCGCTTGCAATCGCCGACATCCGCTTTTCCGCGGAGCGGGCAGGGCATGAACACCAGTTGCAGGCGTTGCTGGATGAAAAGACGGCCCTGTTGAAGGAAGTTCACCATCGGGTGAAGAACAACATGCAGGTGATTGCAAGCCTTCTCTCCCTGCAGGGCCGCCTGACAGAGAATGCCGTGGCTCGTGCATGCATCCGGGAGAGCGAGAACCGGGTGAAGTCTCTGGCGCTCGCCCATGAGAACTTCTACCGGTCGGAGTCGATCGCCGCCGTCGATGCAGGCGACTATCTGCTCCGGCTCGTAAACGACCTGCTCCGGCTCTACGCCCCGCCGGTGCATGTGTCGGTCGATGTTGAGACGGAGAAGGGGCTCGTCCTCCCCGGAGACGTGGCGATCCCGCTCGGCCTCCTCCTCAACGAGCTCGTCTCCAACTCTCTCAGGCATGGGTTTGCCGGTCGGTCCGAAGGGGCGATCGCGATCCGGATCGTCCGGGCGACGAACCGCCGCCTCACCATCGAGTACCGGGACGACGGCGCCGGCATACCCGGTGAATTCGCCGCCCGGCCCCCGGCGACCCTGGGGCTGCAGCTCGTCCGGATCCTCGCGGCACAGCTCGAAGGAACCGTCACCTTCCGGAGGGGCGAGCCCGGGACGATCGTGGAGATCACTATCGGAGACGGCGCCGGCGAGGGGAGGATGAACCATGGATAGCCCGAGCGATACGACTGAGGGGCATACCGTCCTCCTCGCGGATCCCGATCCCCTCACCGCTGCAACGCTCTCCCTCCGGCTGCAGGAGCTGGGATACGCGGTTGTGGGTGCGGCAGCGAAGAGCGACGGCGCCCTGGCGGCAGCAGCCGCATTCCGGCCGGATGTCGTCATCATTAGCGCCGATCTCCCCGGTCCCGGGAGCCCCCGGGAGACGGCTCTCGGGATCCGGGACGGGCTCGGCATCCCCGTCCTCGTTACGGCCGCACACCCTGTAGACACGCTCTCCCCGGACGGGGAGGAGGGGCTCTCGCCGCAGGAGATCCTCGTCGGGCTCTTCGGCCCGGACGACCTTGCCTGCGCGATCGAGGCCGTTATCGCCCGCCATCGGGCCCGGCACCCGTGCCGGGAATGGGTCGAGGCGTTCAGGCAGGCCGCCGAGATCGTGCCGGGTTTCATCATGCTCCTCGGCACGGATCGCCACATCAGGTTCGTCAACCTGTCCGGAGCGGCCATGGCCGGACGCCCCCGCGACGCGCTTATCGGACTGGATGCCGTCGGGACGGCCCTGCCGTTGTCCGATCGGGACGGCGGCGACCTTCGGCGGCGTTTCGACGAGGAGCAGGAGTTCCACGTTGCCGCCGACTGCATACCTATCGGCAGGTGCCGTTTTTCCCTCCGGTGGACCTGCCAGCCGGTGCGGGATGGCCGGGGATGCTGTGCCGGCTGGGTCTGCTCCGGCACCGGAGAGGGCGACGGAGCCTCTCCGGATGCCTCCCTGCAGGCGGAGATTCTCCTGCGGTTTGAGAAGAATATGGAGCAGCTTGCAATCCTCAACGATCGGATTCGCAACCCGCTCCAGGTGATCGCCGCATTTGCCGAATTCGCGGACGACGACATTCGCGATAAGATCCTTCTTCAGGTGAAAGCGATCAACGAGACCGTCCGGCAGCTGGATCAGGGGTGGCTTGAATCGGCAACGATCCGGGAGTATCTCCGCAAGCATCACAGAATGGCGCTGTGAATGCGCCCCGGAGGCTGCACCGTCGAGCGATTCAGCGGGATCTCTCGATCACCTTCCGGACGAGCGCCCGCCGGTCCGGCCTCCCCGCCGTGAGCGCCTGGAACTTCTCCTCGTAGATCGGCCTCCTGACCGAGTAGAACGTCCCGAGCGCTATCGGGGCGTCGCGGTCGTAATCCCACTCACGGATCTTATCTAGAGCGCTCTCGAACCTGCCCGTCTCGACGTCGCCTTCCTGCATCTCGTAGGTGTGCTCGTTGTAGTAGTCGGTCAGGTTGAAGTAGGTCGCGCAGATCTGGAGGACGTCGACGAACGAGAACCCCCGGTGCAGTATCGCCTCCTTGAAGAGGTCTTTTAGGTGCCGGACCTTCTTCGTGTAGCCCCGGGCGATATGGGTGGCGCCGGCGGCGAGCATCAACTCGAGGGGGTTGATGGGGTGCTCCGAGATCCCGCCGGGCGTGGAGCGGCCGCGGAACCCAAACGGCGACGTGGGGGTGTACTGCCCGGTCGTCAGCCCGTAGACCCGGTTGTCGTGAACGATGACGGTGATGTCGCTGTTGCGTTTGGCCGCGAATATGAGGTGGTCGAGCCCTTCTGCGTAGATGTCGCCGTCCCCGACATGGCAGATGATCTTGAGGTCGGGGTTTGCAAGGCGCATGCCGGTGGCCGCCGGTATCGAACGCCCGTGAATGCCGTAAAATCCGTTGACGTTTAAGTAGTCGACCAGTTTCCCGTGGCACCCGATCCCGCCGAGGAGGACGAAGTTGTGGAGCGGTATCCCCTCCTCCTCCGATAATTCGGCGATCGCCGACTTCATCATGTGCTCTATCGCGAAGTTGCCGCACCCGGGGCACCAGGTGTTCGCTGCCGGACTGATGAGCCCGCCGGCCGGTCTCCCGGCAGATCGCTGCGGGCTCATGCGAGCACCTCCCGGAGGCGCGCTTCCAGTTCGTCGACCGCAAACGGCCGGCCGTCGTACTTCAGGACCGGCCGGCCGGGGTCGAACCCCTCCTGCCGGAGGAGGCGGGCAAGCTGTCCGGTGGCGTTGTTCTCGACGCAGACGACCTTTCCCGCCCCGATCATCGCCTCCTTCCAGGCACGGGCGGGGAACGGCGCAAAGACGAGCGGCTGGACGACCCTTGCCCCGAACCGTTCGGCGGCCTCGATGCACGCCCCCTTCTCCGAGCCCCAGCAGACGACCGTTGCGCCGGCGTTGCGGGGGCCGTAGATTTTCACCGTGGGGTAGGCCGCGAGTTCGGCCTTGAGGCTCTCGCCCTTCGCGAACCTCTTCTCCTGGAGAGCCGTGACGGCCCCGGCCTCTTCCGTGGTGAACCCGACCTCGTCGTGGGCATAGCTGTTCGCCCTGACGACGGCGCCCTCTCTTCCCGGGAACGCGAGCGGCGAGACTCCATCATCGGTCCGGGCATACCGCCGGTACTCCCCGGCCCCGTCCCAGAGAACGGGTTCCAGGTCGGGGTGCAGGGCGATCTTCTCGATATCGAACGAGTAGCCGCCCTCCGCGAGGGTCTTGTCGGTCAGGATGATCGAGGGCACCTGGTACTTCCAGGAGAGCATCAGGGCGGTCGACGACCAGGTGTAGGCCTCCTCGATGTCTCCCGGGGCGACGACGAACCGGGGGAACTCCCCCTGGCCCGCGTTCAGAACGAAGTGGAGGTCGGTCTGGGCGGTGTAGGTCGGCATCCCGGTGCTCGGGCCGGGGCGCTGCCCCATGACGATCGTCACGGGTATCTCCGCCATACCGGCAAACGAGAGGCCCTCGGTCATCAGGCAGAACCCGCCGCCCGATGTGCCGACCGCCGCCTTCTCGCCGGCGTAGGCAAGACCGAGCGCCATCAGTATGACGCTTATCTCGTTTTCCGGGTGGAGGACCTTGATCGAGAGGTCTTCGGCCTGCCCGGCAAGGAAGTGAAGGAGGTTTGACGTCGGTGTCATCGGGTAGGCGACGTAGGACTCAAGCCCGCCGTGGACGAGACCGAGCCCGGCGGCCTCGTTTCCCGTCATGATCGGGAGGGTCGGGGCATCGAGCGGTTCGACGGAGAAGGCGCTCTCCACGCCGTCGTATCCCCGGCCGGCGACCCTGAGGTTCGCCTCGAGGTGCTTTGCCGGGACGCTCTCGCGGAGGACGTCTCCGAGGACATCCCGGCCTATGCCCGCCACCCGGGCGAGGGCGCCGAGCATCGCGGAGTTCCCGGTGATCGGGGGCGCGTCCTCCTCCCTGACGATCGTATCGATCGGGAGGCCGTAGCCCTCGCCTTTCGTCACCTGCGAGGCGTCGTAGATGACGGTCGTGCCGCGGTGGATCCTCTGGCGGTGGTTCTCGATGCTGTTCTGGTCGAAGGCGAGGAGGACGTCGACCGGAGTGCGGTGCGCCCCTATCGGCCTTGCCGAGGCACGGATGATGGCGAAGTTGTGCCCGCCCCGGATGAGCGAGGGGTAATCGAAGTACATGTAGGTGCGGTAGCCGAGGCGGGAGAAGAGGCGGGCGATGGAGAGGCCAGCGGTATTGATCCCCTCTCCCGCCTTCCCGCCGATCAGCACGGAGTATTCACGCATGGTTATCAAATGTGCCTGGCCTGCCGGCGGATATATACGTTGTGCCGCCGGAACGCATAGCCCTGGAGGCTCCCCGATACGGCCTCACGGCGACCTCTCGCGTTGCCTTGCCGGGCAATTCCCGGCAACCCTCTGCCGGAACCTCGCGGGAGCCGACAGCAGGCATCCGCCACCTCACCGGACGACCGGCGACGCCGTCTCGTCGAAGGGGTTCGAGCGCATCGCAAGCGAGAAGAGGTAAGGGTAGTTCTTCTGGAGGTACTCCATGTAGGCGAGCCACTCCCGGGCGAGGAGACGGTATACCCGCTCGATATCCACGGTGAGGTGGCGGACGTCGCTTGCCGGAAGCCCGGCGAAGTCATCCCGGCGTTCGAGTTCTTCGGTCAGGTGGAAGACCGCCCTGAGGAGATCGGTGAAGGACTCGTGCTCCAGGAGAGCAGGGTTCTCGAGCAGCCGGAGGAAGAAGTCCCGCCGCCCTTGAAGGTAGCGGCGGAGGTCCTGCAGGTCCGCGGCATCGACGGCGATCCGGGCGTGGTGGTGCTGGAGGCGGTCGCACACCCCGGCAAACGTCTCCGGCGTCCAGGCCTCCGTCACGATGAGCCCTTCCCTGAGTTCGGGCAGTTCGGAGTCGCGATCCGATATGAAGGCGAGGAGCCAGGTCCCGGCCTCGGAGAAGAAGGTCCCGATGACCATGTTCAGTTTCTCGAGCCTCTCGCGCTTTGCCCGGATGCTCAGGAGCTGGTTCAAGATAAGGGTGACGAGGAGGACGTTGATCGGGAGGAACCCGAGGGCGTTGAATATGTAGGTGTAGGTGTTCTCCGGATCGCCGAGCAGGAGGTACTTTACCGTGTAGATGGCCGCCGACGAGGCGACCAGAACGATACCGAGGCGTACTTCCCATGTCCGGAGGGTGAGCGGCATGCGCAGGGGAATGTACGCACGGCGGGGCGAATAAAGGTTGGGCCGCGGGGGCCCTTCAGACCCGGAGGCGCGACGGCGCCGGCACCTTGAGGGGCACGGGAACCTTCTCTTCCCGCGCGATCTCCGCCCTGACCCAGGCGGCAAGGTCGAGGAGGCCCGCCTCGAGGGAGACCTCCGGCTCGTAGCCGAGGACCTCGCGGGCCCGGCTGATGTCTGCCGTGCAGTGGCGGATATCCCCCACGCGCCCCGTCCCCGTGATGTCGGGAGAGAGGTCCTGCCGCCCGGTTATCGCCATAAGCCGGCTCGCGACGGTCCAAAACGTGTGAGGTCGGCCGCTCGCGATGTTCAACGTCTCCCCCGCTGCACGGGGGGACTCGAGGGCCAGGCGAAAGGCGCGCGCCGCGTCGTAGACGCTCACGAAGTCGCGCTGCTGGTAGCCGTCCTCAAAGAGGCGCACGGGAAGGCCCTGGAGCAGGCGGAACGCGTACTCGGTCAGCATGCCGGAGTAGGGGTTGGCATACCCCTGGTGCGGGCCGTAGACCGGAAAGAGCCGGAGGATGGTCGTCGGTATGCCGTAGGTCTCGCCGATCATCCGGCACATCTCTTCCTGGTCGTACTTGGAGACGGCGTAGACCGAAGACGGCGACGCCTCCTTCGTCTCCGGCGTGGGAAGAGGGTAGATCACCTCGCCGTCCGGGCTCCGGGGCTCCCAGTCCCCCTTTGCCGCCCACCCGGGAAAACGCCGGACCTTCGGGTAGACAGTGCCGTTGTACGAGCAGTAGAGCCCTTCCCCGTAGATGGCGCTGCTTGAGGCGACGACGAGCTGCCTGATGGGGTGGTCCAGCAAAGCCTCGAGGAGGACGGCGGTCCCGGATGTGTTGACGCTCAGGTACTTCTCGATCCGGTACATGCTCGACCGCTCCCCCACGACCGCGGCAAGGTGGATGACGGTGTCGATCCCGTCGAGAGCCTCCCGCAGCCGGTGAGGATCCCGTATGTCGCCGACGACGACCTCGGCCCGCCGGTCAAGGTGCCCGGGCTCCCGCCTATCCGGGCCGTGCATCCGCGGCGTCAGGTTATCGAGGATGCGGATATGGTAGCCGTTCTGAAGCAGTTCCGTTGCGATGTGCGATCCGATGAACCCTGCCCCCCCGGTGACGAGGAGGGTCGGACTGGTATCCGTATGCATGGTGTATCAGGGCACACCTGATGCGCTCTTTGCATTAAATATTATCGCGAATGCGAAATATTAATGAATCCCGTATATTCCAGCTATCGAGGTCGTTCTCCACCTTCTCCGATCCGGTCTACCCGGCCGGGCCGGGGAAGGGCGGCGCCCATCCCGCCTCCGGTTCACGAGTCAAGGATCGCCTCGGCCGCATCACTGTAGGCCCGCATGACGTAGGGTATGCCGGAGATCGCCTCCGCCTCCTCCGTCAGGGCCATCAGGTCGCTCCGGGCGACCGTCCCGAGGCTGAAGTTCCGGGTTCCGGCCATGATCTGCTGGAGCCCCGTCCGAAACTTCTGGGTATAGGTGTAGATCCCGACCGCGCCGAGCGGGATCTCGCCGATCCGGTCGGGGAACCTCTCCCGGAGCTCCTCGTAGCAGACGAAGATCTCCTCTTTCGTGCGGCCGTACTTCGAGACGGTCTTTGGGAGTTCGCCCGCCTCGATCCACGTTGCTATGTTCTTCCCGACCATGCCGGGTATCATGAGGGCGCGGCCCATGCAGACGGCCCGGACGTAGGGGCTCCCCATGGCAAGCGCCTTGAAGACGTTCGCTTCGTCGGCAAACCCGCCGGCGATGGCGATATCCGGGACCCGGATGCCCCGCTCCCGGAGCCGTTCGCAGAACCGGCAGGCGAGGGACTCGATGTAGAAGGTCGGGATGCCCCACTCGTTCATCATCGGCCAGGGGCTCATCCCCGTGCCGCCGGGCGCGCCGTCGATCGTGAGGAGGTCGATCTCTGCCTCTGCGCCGTAGCGGATCGCCATCGCGAGTTCGACGGCCGAGTAGGCGCCGGTCTTGAGGGTGACCCGCTTGAAACCGATATCGCGGAGCCGGTCGACCTCGTCGAGGAACCCCTCGCGGGTGACGAAACCCACGCGGGAGTGCCGCTCGAACTCCCGTAGAGCGCCGGCCTCGAAGGCCTTCTGCACCTCGTGGAGCCCGGGGTCGGGGAGGACGATGTAGCCCCGGTCCTTGAGCCGGTTCGCCTGGTCGATATCGCCGACCCTGATCTCGCCGCCGATGCACTTTGCGCCCTGTCCCCACTTCAACTCGATCGTCTCCAGGTTGTGCTTTGCGGAGACGTACTCGGCGGTTCCAAGTCGCGTATCCTCGACGTTCAACTGCACGAGAAGTTCGCCGTACCGGTCGTGAAACCGCCGGTAGATCTCGATCCGGCGGTCCATCTCGGGAGACCTCGCGACCCTGCCGGCGTGGTCGAGCACCAGCCCGGGGTCGACGCCGCAGACGTTCTCCCCGCAGACGAGCGTGATGCCCGATATGGCAGCCCCGATGGCGAACTGCTCCCAGTTCGCGCGGGCGCTCTCGGTCGACCCGAGCGCCCCGGTGAAGATCGGGACCCGCATCGGGACTTTCGCGCTCCACCCGTACTCGGTCCGGGTATCCACGGCGGGGAATACGGCGGCGTCGGGGCCGGCCTCGATACCTTCCGGCAGCCCTTTTGCGCCGACCGCGTAGCCCTGGATGTTGAGGTGCGAGTAGTCGACCGGGTAGTTCTTATCGGCGCCGGCCGTGATCTCGCCGAACGGGCCCGGGTAGAGGGCTTCTCTGCCGCGGAAGGAGGAAAGCCAGATCTCGCAGGCCCCTTTGCAGCCGTCGATGCACCGGGTACAGATGCCTGATGCGGGCACGACGTCACGGGAACGGTTGCTGGTTCCCGTCGCTTCGTTCGCGTTCGGTCTTCGCAGGTTCATCGTTGCACCAGTTGACGGATAGAAATTTCCTTCCACCATATATAAATATTCCTATCGGCCGGGGCCCGCACCGGTATTTATACCGTCGTATCGCCGGGGTGCCGGGAGCATGACGAAAGGGTAAAATATGTTGGTGTACATGATTGGCTTATGAACTTCAGGTTGCTACCTGCTCTGATAGTGCTCCTGCTCGCGTTCTCACTCGGTGCCGCCTGCACGGGCTCCGGCGGTGAAGCCGGGCCGTCCACGCCGGGAACCGGGACCCCGGCGGCCACGGCAACTCCCACACCGACGACGGAGGTCTCGCTTGTGCCCGGCCCGACGCAGACGATACCGCCGGGCAAAGAGGTTACGTTCCAGATCACGCCCGGATATCCCTCCCCGTTCACGCATGACCTCACCATCACTTTCAACGGCGGCAAAGGTCAGGACTACGTGAACGGCATCGCGCTCCGCGTGACCAAGTCGAACGGCGAGGTCGTCGAGAAGACGCTGCAGCCGCGCATCGGCGACGCGGTCACCATCAATGAGGCAGAAGGGGATAACCGGGTCGAGATAACCGTCTCCCTCGTCACGGGAGGATCCTACAAAGTTACCGACGAGGTCGTGAAAGTCCCCTGAATCCCCCGACCTCTATTTTCTCGCGATTATAGCCTCAATCCCGGGCAGCCGACTCTTTCTCCACGCTCCACCGTACGAGGAGACCGTCGTCGAGCCGCTCGATCTCGATGATGCGCAGCCGCGTAAAATCCACCTCCCTGGTAAAACCGTCGCCGTCGGCCGGCGTGGGAGCATCCTTTCCGCCGATGACGATGTTGCCGACGAACGTCTGGAGTTCGTCGACGAGCCCCTGCGCAAAGAGCGCCCAGATCAGGGTCCCGCCCCCCTCGACCATCAGCCGCCTGACCCCCTGTCGGTAGAGTTCCGCGAGCAGGGCCGCGAGGTCGACCGTCTCATCGCCGGCGATGACGACGACGGCGTGTTTGCCGAGGGCTGCCACCCTCTCCATGTCCGCCCTGCGCGAGACGGCGACGATCCGCTTCCCGGCTCCCTTGTGGAGGATATCCGCATCCGGAGGAGTCCGCCCGGCGCTATCCACGACGACGCGGATGGGGTGCTCGTCCCTCCCGGCCGCCCGCCGCCCGGCCCGGAATTCCGGCGATTTGACGGTGAGCGAGGGGTTATCGGCGAGCACGGTGCCGATGCCGACCATAACGGCATCGCTCTCCGCCTTGATCCGGTCGACCCGTGCGAAGTCCGTACTTCCCGATATCCTCACCTGCCGTCGCTCTCGTGTCGATATCTTCCCGTCGGCACTCATGGCGACGTTGACGAAGACAAACGGCCGCATATTGTAGAACTATGCAACGATCCACATATATGCTCTTTCCTGCTGGGTACTGCGCGGCGCCTCTCCTCCTCCCTGAACCGGGAAACGTTCGACATACGGCTCCCCGGGAGGCATGCGCATACATTTCGTTCCGGGAAAGATTATTTAACCCTTTACAGAATACTTCGAACAGCATATATACCCTTCCCGGAGAATTCTCTGTATCCCTCATGACCGTAAACCGGCGTTTTCCGGGCCGTCTCCGGGAAGATCTCTTCACAGGGACGGATCTTGTCAAGATGATCGTGATACTGTCGTTCTCGGCAGTCTCATTCATGCTGACGGTGATCGCACCGGATTACGGCATATATCCCGCAAATTCCCTGATATACTGCATCCCGATCCTCCTCGCCGCTCTCTGGTATCCAGGGCAAGGGTTCAGGGTGACCGCGCTCCTGGTCGCCGGGTTCGCCCTCATCCGCATATACTTCTTAACCCTCGGCTTCGCCATAGACCCGGTGATGACGGGGCTGAACATGCTCTTCTTCTTCTGGGTCTTTGGGGCGACGGTTCTCTTCTCCCAGGACCCTTACCTGACCATCTCCCGGTGCAGGCAGGTCGTCGAGAATACGCGCGATGCGAGGCTTCTCTGCGACCCCGAGACCCTCCGGGTCCTCTGTGTCAGCAGGCGGTGTGCCGATATACTCGGGTACGCGCCCCCCGAACTCATCGGGATCCCGGTGGAGAAGTTCTGGCCGGACGAGAGCGAGAGGGCCCGGTTCATCGCGGAGATGAAGCGGGAGGGCTACATCGGCAACATGGAGGCGACGTTTCGCACCAGGAACGGCGACGCCCGTGCAGTTCTCATATCCTGCCGGTCGCTGGCCGACGAGAACCTCGTTTTATGCACGGTCGTGGATATCGGCGGACACGCCGCCCTTGTCCAGGAAAACGGGCGGTTGATGGAACTCATTCACCAGTCTAACGACATATTTTTCATGCAGGATGTTGCGGGCCGCATCCTCCACTTCTCCTGGCTGCGCGCCCCCGAGTACGGGATCTCCCCTGAAGGTCTCATCGGGCAGGGCGTGGATGCTCTCCTCTCCGCTGACCTCGCCAGGGAGCACGCGGCACGGCTCCAGGATGTGGTCGAGGGCAAAAAGAGCACGTGTTATGATATCAGCCTGGAACTGGCGGGAACCCGCCACGTCTTCTCCATCACGATGGCCCCCTATTACGGGGTGGACGGCACCCTCATCGGTGTCGCCGGATCGGCGCGCGACATCACCGAGGTGTGGCGGCAGAGGCTTGCCTGCAGGCAGATGGCCCTGGAGATAGACCAGTGGAAAGGGCTGGTTGCCACCCTCTCCCACGAGCTGCGCACACCGTTGCAGCCGCTTATCGGGCACCTCCAGATGATCGTCGAGGATCCCGGGTATTACGGCCTTTCCGAAGAGGCAAAAGGGCCCCTTGCGACCTGCCTTGCGTGTGCCCGGCAGGAACAGGCGGCGGTGGAGAAGATGGTCGGATTCGGCTTGCTTGCAGCGGATTCCGTCGAACTCGTCATTCAGAGCGTACCTCTCCGGTCGCTCGTCGATTCCATCGTCTCCTCCGGCGGTTACGACCGGGAGGCGGAGTTTTGCAACGATATACCGGAGACCGCCTCTCTCCGGGGAGATCGCGATCGGCTTTATGAGGTGATAGAGACCCTGGTATCGAATGCAGTTAAGTATAATGAACCGCCAAAGAAAGTATGGGCCAGCTACACAGAATCGAATAGAAACCATTATATTACGGTATGTGATAATGGCATCGGTATCTCCGCGGATGCCGTCGAATCGATCTTCGGGCCGTTCTCTACCGGGGGCACCGAGCAACCGAACCGGGAAAGGAGGCAAACGGATCCTGGCCTCTCGATCGCAAATAAGTATGTTCGACTGCACGGAGGGGATATAACGGTGAGAAGCGTGGTGGGCGAGGGGAGCACCTTCACCATCAGGATACCAAAGGAGGTGTAAAAGAGTGGGAGATAAGATCATGGTCGTCGATGACGACCTGCCAACACTGGAAGTAATGGAGCTGCTGCTCAAGAAGATCGACCGTGAGCCGCTCCTGGTTCACAACGGTTGGGACGCCTTGAGGATGCTCAAGAAGGAGAAACCCGCGCTCATCATACTCGACGTGATGATGTCGCCCATCGATGGGTGGCAGTTCCTGGAGGAGCTGAAGCGCAACGAGGAGTTCAAGGCGATCCCCGTCCTGCTCTTCACCGCAAAACACGTCTGGCCCGAGGAGTACTCCCGATATGCGGGTGACATCGTCGGGGTTCTTGAGAAACCCATATCGCTCGCCGAGTTAAAGACGGCTCTTGAGAGGGCGCTTCCCGGGAGCGCCGCTTCTCACAGAGATAATGATACTCACGCACGAACACAGGTTCGAAGCGGGTAACTTTTTTCCCGAAAACCCCCTGAGAAGATCTTCCGTCCGGCGATACCGGTCTGCTTGCACCCTCCACCGAAAGGCATTTCACTTGCCCGGGGTGTAATACGGGCAGGAACCCCGATGATCGTTACGGATCTCCCCTGCTGCCCCTCTCTCAAAGAGTACCGCCAGATCGTGGGAGCAGAACAGTTCTCGGCCATTGAAGAGCTTGCCGGCCGCCTTTCGGGCATACGGATGCAGGAGATCAACTCGACCCGCCAGGGCGGCGGCGTCGCCGAGATTCTGGCTTCCTACGTCCCCTTCCTGAACGCGCTCGGCCTCGAGACGACCTGGAGCGTCATGGAGGCAAAACCCGCGTTCTTCGATGTCACGAAGACCCTCCACAACTTCCTCCAGGGCCGGGACGGGTTCTCGCCATCGATGATCGAGACCTACTGGGAGGCCCAGCGGCAGAACGAAGGCCTGATCGAGGATGACGCCGACGTCGTCACCATCCACGACCCCCAACCGCTCGGCCTCATCGAGTTTCTGACCGGGAGGGAGCGTGAGCAAAAGAGGCTGCTCTGGCGGTGCCACGTCCAGCTCGAGACCGTCCCTACCGGGACCGCAGGCAGTATCGGCAACATCCTGCGCCGGCTGGTCGAGAAGTATCACGCAAGCATATTCTCCAGTTTTCAGTACCTTCCCCTCTGGCGCGTGCCGGGCTTCATCATACCGCCGTTCATCGACCCTCTCTCCGAGAAGAACCGCGACCTTCCCACGGCCGAGGTCGATGCCGTCCTCGCAAAGTACGGGATCGACGCCGAAAAGCCGATCGTCACCCAGGTCTCCCGCTACGACGTCTTCAAGGACCCGGTCGGCGTCATCGAGGCGTTCCGGAAGGTCCGCCGGAAGACGCCCTGCCAGCTCGTCCTCGTCGGCGGGCGGGCGTGCGACGACCCGGAGTGTTTCCTCGTCCTGCGCGAGGTCCGCGAGACGGCCGAGGACGACCCCGATATCCACGTACTCGACCTCCCGCCGGACAGCCACCGGGAGATCAACGCCCTCCAGAGGGCGTCGGACGTGATCGTCCAGAAGTCCCTCAAAGAGGGGTTCGGGCTGACCGTCACCGAAGGGCTCTGGAAGGGGAAACCTGTCGTCGCCGGCAACGTCGGCGGCATACCGCTCCAGGTCCGCGACGGCTGGAACGGATACCTGGTCTCGACGGTCCAGGAGACCGCCGACCGGGTACTCTACCTCCTCCGGCACCCGGATGCGGCCGGAGAGATGGGGATACGGGGCCGGGAGTTCGTGCGGGAGTACTACCTCCTTCCCCGGGGCGTGCAGGACCACCTCGCGGTCGTCGACCAGGTGGTGAACGGCAAGATCACCGCCCGCGAGAGCGTCATCTGCTACCACCCCCAGGTGGTGACGGGCAGGATGGCGGCATGTGCGCCCCGGGATTGACGGGGCGCTCCCTGCCCTGTTATATACTATGGCGTGCTGAGGGTGGGCCCGGTGATAGGAGATGAAGATAGCGATTGCCAGCGCGGGGGCGGGGGGGCTTGACGATACGGTGTCGCCGGTCTTTTGGGCGTCATCCTCGTTCACCCTGATCGATGCGGAGAACCAGGAGATCCTGGCCGTGGAGATCGTCGTGGCTCCGGAGGGCTGTGCACCCGGGGCGGCCGCTGGCCGGTTCGCGCGCGACCTTGCCGGCCGGGGCGTGGATGCCGTCATTGCAGGGGAGTTTTTGCCGGAAGAGACCGGCGTGTTCTCGTCGGCCGGCATCGGCATGTATCGCCTTCAGGATATGCCGATCCGGGATGCCGCAAAGCAGGTTTTGAACCTTGCCGCTGATACCCTGCGATCTCCCGGGCGCGGGGCCGTGCCGACGGACTACGTGACCCGGACCTACGGCGGAGGGGTCGGCCTTGGCAGCCGGCGGCGGACGGGCGGGGGGCCGCGGTAGCCCCGGTCACCCGATGGGTATCTCTCTTCCGCCGGGTCCGGATCCGCCCTCCACCTTCTTCAGGCTCACCTCAAGGACGCCGTTCCTGTACCCCGTCGCGGCGCCTTCGGCGGTCACGCTCGCGGGCAGGCGTATCAACCGGCTCAGGGTGCCGTCTCCCGCCCCCTCTCCGGCGGGGCCGGCGCGCCTTGCCGTTATCCGCAGGGTCTGCGGGTTGGGGAGCCGGATGGCGATCGTCTCCTCATCGGCGCCGGGAAGTTCCGCGATCACGATTACCCGGTCGCCGCGGTCGAGTATGTCGACCCGGAAGCCTGCGGAGAGGATGGAGTAGTCGCGGGCGGTCGCGGGCAGACTGTCGGTCTCCCGCCGCCCGGTGCCGGATGGCTCGTCTTCGCTTCCTGTCATGGTCCCTCTCTCTCGATCGGATGGCCGGCCGGCCACCCGGCGGTACCTCGTCTGCCGGCACACTTAACCCTTTGTACCGGGGGCGGCCTGCCTAACCCTGGCGGGATATGCCTCGCGAATCCAGGAGGCCCGGCCGCCAACAGACTCTTCTGTCACGTTTTTTCATCGGCCGTTAGGTTTTTGTGGTGTGACCGGTATGGTGGGGAACCCCCCCGGTCTTTCGGCGTGCAGGGTGATCGGAATGGCCTGGCCCTCTTCACCGCTGCACCGCCGGAGTGTCCGTACTGGTGGGATCGGCGGGGTTCTGGAGGAGAGAGAATGGCTCAGTTTAAACCGTTCGATATGGAGGGCATGCCTCTTGAGGAGCAGCCCATGACCTGGAAGGATATGTCTACGGCCCCGTATGACAAGAAGGCGGTCGACGCCTACACCCGGACCCGTGTCATCCTCATGAACGGGATCGAGAACAACGCCGTCCTGATGTCGCACGCCATCGCGCGGATGCACCCCGAACCCGAGGTGAAGAAGGCGATGGCCATGATACGGCGGATCGACTCCCAGCACCAGGTGGCGATCAACTGGCTCAACCCGGCGGACCAGTCGGTCATCGAGACCACGCTCGGCTACGAGCAGGTGGCGGTCGATCTTACGGCGAACCTGGCGAAGAACGAGCCGGATCCCTACGTGAAGCAGACGCTGGACTTTGCGCTGCTCGAGGACTTCGACCACCTCTACCGCTACAGTTGCCTCTACGACTACATCGAGGGCGGCGACGCCGAGGCGATCGTCCAGGGCAAGACCGATGTGAAACCGGGCCGGCCGACGAGCATCGAACACCGCCACCCAGACGACTCGATGCGCAAGCACTACGATAAGGATACGGCCGACATCAAGACGAAGATGAACTACGTCACGATCGTCGCCGGGGAGCAGCAGACGATGCTCTACTATCGGGCGCACGGATCCATGTACCCCGACGATATCGCGCGGCGACTGTATGCCGAGATCGCAGAGATCGAGGAGCAGCACGTCTCCCAGTACGAGCTCCTCGGCGATCCGCGGGAGACGATGCTTGAGAAGCTGGCGCTGGTCCAGCTCAACGAGGCTTACCTCTATTACTCCTACGCGCAGCACGAGAGCGACCCGAGGATCAAGGGGATCTGGGAGACGCATATGAAGATGGAGATCGCGCACTTCAACGAGTGCGCGCGACTCATCAGGAAGTTCGAGGGGCGCGACATCCATGACATCCTGAAGGCCGACGTCGTCGAACCGTTGATCGTTTTCGAGTCGAACAAGGATTACGTCGACCGGGTTCTCGATGCGCAGCTCGATCTTATGCCGAACAACAGGGAGTACGTGCGGCTCCGCGACCTTCCCGACGACTGGGCAAGCTTCGGCTACCAGGCGAAGGTGAACGCGAAGGGCGCCCCGAGCGAGGAGATCGTCTCGAAAGCCGGCCGGGAGCTTGCACAGCGCGATCAGGCGGAGAAGATCAGGAAGGTCAAGCAGGAGATGGCACGGGAGATGGAGAAGGGCATGGCGGCAGTGCCGGCCCGGTGAACACTTTTTTGTGTGGCGGCCGGGGCAGGGATGTGCGTGGACACGTGCTGCGCCCTGACCCGGATGGTGTTCTGCAACCGGGGCGTGTTCTATCGGGTCCTCACGGCCCGCCCCGGCGGTGGCAACGGGGCTCCTCACGGCCTGATAATCGTCATGGCGCTACTTGCTCCGATCGATATATTTATAATATTACGCGCATATGAGTAATATGTCACAACAGAGGTGAAGAAAAGATGCCAGGATTTGATGGTACCGGGCCCCGGGGAATGGGGCCGATGACCGGGCGGCGCATGGGCCGGTGTGCCCTGCCGCCACAGACAGAAAACAGCCCTGCCGGGGAAGCGGGCGAAGGTGCCCCGGAGACTCCGGTTCAGCAGCCGCAGGTCTACGGCCTCGGGCGGGGCGGCGTCCCGTGGGGATGCGGCAGAGGCAGAGGATTCGGCGGCGGCGGACGCAGGCGCTGCCGGTGGTAAACGCCTGATGCGGGCCGGGTTATCATCCGGCCTGCACCGGCAAGAGCGAGCATGGCCGGCAGTGATTGACCCGGGCGCAAGACCTGTATGGATCGGAGATGTGGCGGACCCCGCCGGCACGAGGCGGGCAAACGGCGGAAGTATTCTGCCTGAATGTTAACGAATACGGGCGAATTCATTCCCGGATCGGATCTTACCGGCGGATCTCTTGTTTCCGGAGTTCGGCAGCGCGTTTTGCGCTTCGCGGGCAAAAGCAAGCGTTTTTTCCGGGTTGCGGAGGCCGTCTTTCTTGATGCCGGTATGCACGTCGACGCCGTAGGGGCGGACCTTCCGTACTGCCTCGCGGACGTTCTCCGGCGTGAGCCCTCCGGCGAGTATAACGGGGATTGTCGAGTTTGCCACGATCTTCGCACTGATGTTCCAGTCGTGCGGGATACCCGTCCCCCCGATCCGCTCTTCTGTCCTCGAGTCGAGGATGAGGGCGTCGGCATAGGGCTCGTAGAGTTCTGCCGTCGCTATGGCCGATTCATCCGTCACATGAACGGCCTTTACGATCTTCACGTACGGGAGGGCACCGCGGATGGCGGAGAGTTCGGACGGTTCGACGGTATTCTGGACCTGCAGCGTCGTGCAGTGCGAATCTCTCGCGAGCCTGACGAGGTCGGTCGTCTCCTGCAGGTGGGTGACCGCGACCGGTTCGATGAACGGCGGGAGATGCCGGATCATATCCGCAGCCTCTGCCGGCGTCACGACATCGGCGCTCCGGTAGGTCACGCCCATGATGAACCCCACGGCGTCGCAACCGGCATCGACCGCACACTGCATATCCGTAAGGCTCGCCGTTCCGCAGAATTTGATGCGCATCAGATCCTCTCTGTCGTCCGGGAAGATAGGGTATGCGGACCTTCAAAGGTTGCCGGCCCTGCACGAGCGGTGAGATGAGGGGCTGCTCCCACCGGGGGAGGTCCCGGCAGAGCCGGCTCTGCTGCTCCGGTTCTCGATCGCCGGCCCGTTACGACCGTGCCGGGACGAGATCCGCGATGACGATGGTCGGCTCGTGTTGCGTGAGCCCGGTGATCTTCCTCCGAACTTTTCTCAGTCGGTAGCGATCATCGGCACCTCCCCCGCGAGGGAGTGTTTTTCGGGGTGGGGCGGCAGCGCTGCTTGCTGCCGGGGGATCGTTCGGCGGTACCCTCACGGATGGCCGGTTGCCGATAGGTCTTTCTTCAGGCCGAGAACCTTCCGAAGTTCCCGGCGCGAGCTCTCACCGTCAAGAACCGCGGCGATCTGCCGCCATCTGATACGGCAAATGCCCCGCCCATCTCAAGTCTTCAGGTTGCCCAAATAGCGATAGCCGAGGGCATCGCGGAAGTGGGCGACGACCCGCTCCTGCGTTCGGTGCTCGCGTTCGCCGACGGAGATCATGGGGTATCGCCTCCGACGATCTCCCAGCGGCCACCCTTTGCCGGGCCGATGCGTTGCACTTTTCCAGACTTTTTGAGTTTTGCGAGTTGCATCTCTATGGCCCGGGTGCTCCTGCCCAGTGCTTCGGCCATCTCGGGTATGGTTATATCCGGCTGCTGTCGGATCATCTCCAGGATTAACCCCGAAGTTTTCCCCGAAGTTTTCCCCGAAGTTTTCCCCGAAGTTTTCCCCGAAGGTTCTTCCCTA
>ERZ795032.502-NODE-502-length-42256-cov-40.850549_pt1 | contig 42256 bp, 31 predicted proteins | sample MGYA00375124_ERZ795032 | MGnify/ENA primary metagenome ERZ795032 (study PRJEB30167, sample SAMN05720154) | activated sludge metagenome | isolation source: Anaerobic digester | place: China | collected 2015-12-16 ...
GCCGGTTAATTCACATTCTGCTTCGGTTTCGATCAGGATTCTCCTCTGAGCATCAGCCGGCAATGGATACAACTTTATATCACACTTGGTTTTTTAAAGTGTGACAGATAATTTTTATTTATAAGAATGAAGAACTTTCATATAATTTGCCCGTTCAAACTTAGCAGGATCATCAATATTCATATAACTCATACTTCCGCGCATTTGATCAATTGATTTGTATTCTTTCTCTTTCATCCAGGTTTTTAAATTAGTAGTTACATCTGCAACATGCCCGATTCCAAATTTTAACAGCGAAGAAAGCATCATTGTAACCTTTGCACCTGCCATAATCATTTTGAGTACATCTTGTGCTGAGTAAATTCCGCTTGTTGCTGCAAGATCAGCGTTAATGCGTCCATATAACATAGCAATCCATCTTAATGGAAGCCTCATCGCCATCGGAGTACTTAATATTACATTTGGAACAACATCAAGAGTATCAAGATCAATATCCGGCTGATAAAAGCGATTAAATAAAACCAATCCATCTGCACCGGCACTGCATAACTGTGAAGCCATATAACTTGTTGAGCTGAAGAACGGATGCATTTTAACAGCAACAGGAATTTTAACTGTTGATTTAACTGCTTTTACGATATAGATATAAGTTTTTTCAATTTCTGCACTGAATTTTTTTGGATCGGTAGGAAGCAAATAAATATTTAATTCAAGTGCATCGGCTCCCGCTTGTTCTATCTTTTTTGCATAATCAGTCCATCCGCCGATAGATTTGCCATTTAAACTTGCAATGATCGGAATGTTAACGGCTTCTTTTGCCTTGCGGATGTGATTGAGGTATTCTTCCGGACCAAGTTTAAAATCAAACGGTTCAGGAAAGTAAGATGTAGCTTCAGCAAAACTTTCCGAATGTGCCGTTGTATGATAAACTAATTCAAGCTGTTCGTGTTCAATCTGTTCTTCAAAAATTGAATATAGAACAACAGCACCCGCACCTGCATCTTCCATTTCACGTATATTGGAAACTTTTTCAGATAACGGACCTGCTGAACAAACGATGGGCGATTTTAATTTTAATCCTAAATATGTTGTTGATATATCCATTGTTTTTACCTTGTTAAATTCTTTTTTATTATTAGAAAAAAGTGGAGTTAAAAGAATCTGATTCATTAACTCCGCCTTAAAAAGTAATCAGCTTATGCACCTGCTTCTGTTTTTTGCGGATCATAAGCAGCTAATCTTTCATATTCTTTCCATCTTCTTATAACATCATCCTGAGCTTCTTTTATCAGTTGTTCTGCAAGCTGTGGATGAGATTTTGTAAGCATCTTGTATCTTGTTTCCATATATGCGTAATCTTTAAGATTGATCTTCAGACCCTTTGAATCCATTTTAAAAGGATTCTTCCCTTCTGCCTCAAGTTCAGGGTTATATCTGAATAAAGGCCAGTAACCTGAATCAACTGCAGCTTTCTGATTTTGCATTGCAGTACCCATATTGATACCGTGAGCGATACAATGGCTGTAAGCAATTATCAATGATGGACCATCGTATGCTTCTGCTTCAAGAAATGCTCTTAATGTGTGCTGATCATTTGCACCCATTGCAACCTTAGCAACGTAAACATTTCCGTAAGTCATCGCCATCAGAGCAAGATCTTTTTTAGCGACCGGTTTACCTGCTGCAGCAAATTTAGCAACTGCGGCTCTTGGTGTGGATTTAGAACACTGACCGCCGGTATTTGAATAAACTTCTGTATCAAGAACAAGAATGTTTACATTTTTTCCAGAAGCTAACACGTGATCTAATCCGCCATAACCAATATCATAAGCCCAGCCATCACCACCCATAATCCATACAGATTTCTTTACAAGATAATCTGCCAGACTTAATAAATGTTTCATTTCGCTGGTTTTACCATTAGACTTGGTTTTCAGCATATCTTCTAATTTTTTCTTTAATGCTGATACTCTTTCTCTTTGTTCATAAATATCAGCTTCATCCTTCTGCGGCGAGTTAATCAGGGCATCAACAAGATCATTGCCTATTTCTGAAGAAAGCGATTTAAGAAGTTCCTTTGCCTGCATATTGTGTTTATCAACAGCTAATCTGAATCCATATCCAAACTCAGCATTATCTTCAAATAATGAATTTGACCATGCAGGACCACGTCCATCTTTATTTGCTGCCCAAGGTGTTGTTGGTAAATTTCCGCCATAGATAGATGAACAGCCGGTGGCATTTGCAACCATTGTTCTATCACCAAATAACTGACTTACTAATTTTACATAGGGAGTTTCACCGCAGCCGGCACAAGCACCGGAAAATTCGAACAACGGCTCTAAGAATTGCGAATCTTTAACTTTAGATACTGCAATCTTTCTTCTGTCAAGCTCAGGGATATTTAAGAAGAAATCCCAATTCATTCTTTCTTGTTCGCGTATCGGAAGCTGTTCAGCCATATTTATAGCTTTTAACTTGGTTTCCTTTTTATTCTTAACAGGACACACATCAACACAAAGCTCACAACCTGTACAATCTTCTACTGCTACCTGCAGCGAGTAGAACATATTTTCGCCATAATCTTTAGATTTAAAACTTGTGTACTTAAATGTATCCGGTGCGTTTTTAAGATCTGCTTCTTCATAAACTTTAGCTCTTATAGCAGCATGCGGACAAACGATAACACATTTATTACATTGAATACATATTTCCTTATCCCAAACAGGCACTTCAAGAGCTATATTTCTCTTTTCCCATTTTGTTGTTGAAAGCGGAAAGGTTCCGTCAATCGGCATTTTGCTAACCGGTAATTGATCACCTTCGCCTGCAATAATTCTTGCTGTAACTTCTTTAACAAAATCAGGTGCATTGCCGGAAACAGGCGGCTGCATTTTAATTTTGCTTGTAATCTTATTTGGAACCTTAACTTCGAACAGATTAGCAAGTGTTTTATCAACAGCATCAAAATTCATTTGAACTATCTTATCGCCCTTAGCACCATAAGTTTTCTTAATTGAATCCTTTATCAGATCAATTGCCTTTTCCTGCGGAAAGATGTTTGAAATCGCAAAGAAACAAGTCTGCATAATTGTATTAACTCTTCCGCCCATTCCTGTTTCATCAGCAACTTTATAAGCATCAATAATCCAGAATTTCATTTTCTTATCAATAAGATCTCTTTGAACTTTTTCAGGTAATGAATCCCAAACATTCTCTTTATCAACCTTAGTGTTTAATAAGAATGTAGAGCCTTCGCTTGCCTCTCTAAGCATATCCCACTGCTCTAAGAACACCTGCTGATGACAAGCAATAAAATGTGCTTTGTTAATCAGATAAGTTGATTTTATTTCTTTCGGTCCGAATCTTAAATGAGATACAGTAGTTGAACCTGATTTCTTTGAATCATAAACAAAATAACCTTGTGCATAATAATCAGTTCCTTCACCGATAATCTTAATTGAATTTTTATTTGCACCAACGGTACCATCAGCACCAAGTCCATAAAATTTACTCCGGAAAGTCTCTTCAGCTTCAACAGAGAATTTTGGATCAAAATCCAAACTACTGTTTGTAACATCTTCGATAATTCCGATTGTAAAATGTGTTTTAGGTTTTTCTTTGGATAAATTATCAAACACAGCTTTAACCATTGCAGGAGTAAATTCCTTAGAAGATAATCCATATCTTCCGCCTACAATTTTCGGATAAGCAAACTGTAATTCGCCGGTCATATATTTTTCAGATATTGAATTGACGATATCAAGGTAAAGCGGTTCGCCACTTGAGCCGGGTTCTTTTGTTCTATCTAAAACAGCAATTGACTTAACAGTTTTAGGCAGTGCTTTAATAAAATGATCTACAGAAAATGGTCTGTACAATCTTACTTTTATTAAACCAACCTTTTCTCCCTTTGCAGCTAAGAATTCTACAGTTTCTTCAGCAGCCTGACTACCGGAGCCCATCATTACAATAATCTTTTCCGCATCAGGTGCACCGACATAATCGAATAAATGATATTGACGACCTGTTAGCTTGGCGAATTTATCCATCTGTTTTTGAACAATTGCCGGACAAGCGATATAGAACGGATTTACAGTTTCTCTTCCCTGAAAATAAACATCAGGGTTTTGAGCTGTACCTCTCATAACCGGATTATCAGGAGTTAATGCTCGTTTGCGATGTGCAAAGATAAGGTCTTCATCAAGCATAGCCTGCATATCTGCTTTTGTCAACTCCTCAATCTTCATTACTTCATGAGAAGTTCTGAATCCATCAAAGAAGTGAATAAAAGGAACACGAGCCTCTAAAGTTGCAGCTTGCGAAATCAAAGCAAAGTCCATTACTTCCTGAACAGAATTGGATGACAACAACGCAAATCCTGTTGAACGTGTTGCCATAACATCAGAGTGATCGCCAAAAATTGAAAGTGCTGCGGCAGCTACTGATCTAGCGGAAACATGAAATACTGTTGAGGTTAACTCACCGGCTATTTTGAACATATTCGGAATCATTAACAACAACCCTTGTGATGCTGTAAATGTTGTAGTTAAGGCACCAGTTTGTAATGCGCCATGTACACTTCCAGATGCACCGCCTTCACTTTGTAATTCGCTTACAGAAGGAACGATTCCCCATATATTTTTCTTATTAACTGCTGACCAAGCATCGCACCACTCACCCATATTTGATGAAGGCGTAATTGGATAAATAGCAATTACTTCGTTTGTATTATATGCAACGTACGCAGCTGCTTCATTGCCATCAATCGTTATTTTTTTTCTTTCCATTTTTAATCCGTTAAGTTTTATTGAATTTCATAGTTTTAAGTTACCAGATTTACCCAATAATAATACCAAGCAAATAAGCTTAAAAACGAATTATTGAGGCTAAAATCAAAAAAAAATTTTAAATCTGAAGAATAAAAGTGAAAAGCTTTTCCCAATTTTAAGAATAATATTTTATGATAGTTAACTATTGAAAATTATGAAGATTCGGAAAATTATTATTATTCTTTTGTTGTCACTGTTATTTATTAAATCTAATTTTGCAAAGAGATATATTACTTTCAACTAATAATCATTAGGAGGTAAGATGGATTCTTTAAATACAGGCTTTAATACAAATTATAAGCCTATGAAAATCGGAGATTGGTTAATTACTTTTATCATACAGGCAATTCCGCTTGTCGGAATCATAATGATGTTTGTCTGGGCATTCAGCGATAGTACTCATCCAAGTAAAAAATCATGGGCACAGGCAGCACTAATTATGTCGCTTATAGTAATTGTATTATTGATAATTTTCTTTGCTGCAATCTGGACGATGCTCGGTTCTATATTTAGCGGCGGTTATAATATTCAAAGCGTTTAGAAATTCCTTTTAGCCTTCGGGATTATGGTTTAATATCCCGAAGGTTTTTGATAAAACCTGTTTTATGTATGTGATATTAAAGTCATTTTAATATCCGTTTATAAATTACTCCACAATTTTCCATAGCATATAAATAAATACATTAACCTCTGTACCAAAATCATCTATAGTCAAAAATTGTTTCAATAAAAAAGGCGATCCGGAGACCGCCTTAAAAATATTAAATGTTCGGTGCTCAATCTTAAATTTAGAAATTAAATTTTAAGCATTGTAAGTTGTTAATTGAACATTACTTGAGAAGTATCATCTTCTTTGAGCTGATAAAATCACCAGATTGGATTTTATATATGTACACTCCGTTTGCTAGCGAACTTCCGTTGAAGTTCACTTCATATCTTCCACGCGATTTTTCTTCGTTTACAAGATTTGTGATTTCATTACCGAGTATATCATATACTTTGAGTGAAACAAAACCATCTTTGGGTATCTGGAATTTTATGATTGTGCTTGGATTGAAGGGATTTGGAAAGTTTTGTTCCAGTGAATATTCTGTGATAACTGCTGTACCGGATAAGTTTAACTCAACAGGATTATTTTTTAAAAGTACGCTTTCATCGGATTTAATTACAGCTGCAGCATATTGTGGTTCGAGATTATTATTTACTTTTAATCTTATAACTAACGATGAATTAGGCAAACCGCTTATATTAAAATTAAAAGTTGCTGTTTTTAATTTTTCAACATTATTACCATCCATCTGAATATTATTCAATTCTGCCAGAACAACTCCGGTCAACTGATCTATCAATTCGACCCTAAATGAAATAAATTTATTTTGCAGTCGAACCAACGCTAAAACAGAATCTGTAACTCCGTACTCAATTGAATAAACTAATGAATTGTTTTCATTAGCCGTGAAACTGTTTGTTATCAGATTTGTGTTCAAATCCTCAAGACTTAAAACACCAACTGTATCTTCAAAACTTTCAAAATCTATATTTGAACCGTTAAAGTTTATGTCTCCAATTCTAAAGAAGTATTCAACCCCATCTTTAAATGCTACTGCCTGAACACCTGAGGCCATTACCAGTGCATTGTCTTTATTTATGCTGTTTAGATTAGCTGAATGTGTAAAAGCATAGGGCAGACTATTGGTTGTAAAGGAAACCAGGTGCATATCTTGCAAAGTAGATGCATTAAAAATACGCACATCCTTTCCTGTTGTACCTGCTGTTCTAACTGAGCCATATTTAATAAACTTATTTGTATATGTATTACCGGAAGGATTCTCGCTCCACGATACTACACTTGAGCCAGTGTAGAACGCTACATCAAGGCTTAGAATATTATTACCATACTGCGTGAAAGATGAACTCCAGCCTGTGGTTCTGCTTCTTGATAAAGCTTTTCTGTAAGAGGAGCCATAGTGAGGCGTACCTATCCAAACAAGCTGTACGTTATTTGAATTTGAAACATTTATAGAAGGATAATAATTAACTGGAAAACCGCATCCCTGTGAAACCTGATCTACTGCAGAAACCAGGAATGAACCTTTGCTTTGCTCGGTTAAGTTGCAATATCTGATAGTACTGTAATTGTTCTGCCACGCTAAATGAAATGTTGCCGTGCCGGGTGTAGTTTTATATGCTGCAATAGTAGGGTTTATATTAGCCGTGTTATTATTATCTACTCCAACAATATTATTCCAGGTAACCTGGTTTGTGCTAAAAGAAAGCACACCTGTTTTAACCCAAACGCCATAATCTTCCCAGGCCACTGCTATTTTATCATTGCTGGCGTAACCTACAACTGGCTTATAATTTACTTCAGAGTATGTACTAAGATAACTTTGTTCTACCGTCGTGGTAAATTCTAATTCACCTAATTTAAAACAAGCTGCTTTAATAGCTGCAAACTCATTATTATCTCCCGCCCAGGTTTGATAAACTATTATAAGTCTTTGATAGCCATAATAAAAATCTATTGATGGAGATTTGGATGGATTTTTATCAATTGGCTTACCGCCATTCATTATATGCCAGCTTGCGCCGTTGTCTGTGCTTCTTTCATACCAAACATAGCCCATACTTTCATAAACAAGATGCAGGTAACCATAATCGCATTTTATTACTTTACGCTGACCGCTGTTTGCAAATGAACCCGTGTTTGAATGATGAGGGTATTTGTAAAGTGCTGTGTAGGTTTCATTCTCAATAGGATTAATACTTCTTGGATTTAATCCTTCAAAGTTATCAGACCAGTATGAGAATTTATAATTTATATTACTACCACTTGGTTGATATGATGAGGGTGCATTAATTAGCCCATCTTCGTATTGAAATATTTGGCCAATCGTTAATCCAGTAGGTACAACACCATTAAACTCGGTATTTGCGATTAAACTAATATTTGTTTTATAGAGATATATAGCTTTAAACAAGCCTTTGCTTACATTTGTGTTTATAATTTCACTTGTTCCAATTCTAACATTCTCAAATCCGTCATTAAAGAACCATCCACCGTTATGTTGAACGTAGGGATTAAACTTTCTTTCAATACTTTGGAAATTTTGCTCTTTAGCTTCAAATCTTCGCTGTGATCCGTTATTAAATGTAATTGTCTTTTCGTTATTGGGTTCACCATCTGTATAATAGTCTTGATTTTCAACATTGACAATCCCGCCATTTGATATGCTGCCATCGGGATTCATAAACTCATTCTTAGCTTTTATCTTGATATAAATTGAAGTTATCCCGTTAATATCTGCTTGAATTAAACCAAGTTTATGGGAAAATGGATAATACATAACAGCAGACGAATTTCCTGAATGACACAATCCTAAAACGTGGCCGATTTCATGCAGGGCCACATACCTTAAATCACTCGAACCATCACCAACTCTTTGCACCTTCCAAGTTATATTTTCATTAAACTCCATATCCCCTGAATTTTCATGAAAAGGAGTTGGATAATATGTAAGTGCAAATATTGCATTATTGTTATAGAAGGATCCTTCAGTGTGCCATCTTATAGTAATATCTGCTTCATTTTGATCAAGAGTTTCGGTAAAAGCGAGTCCCGTGACATTTGCCCATTTATTAAAAGCATCTGTAAATACTTGGCGTATTTGTTCTTCTGTTAAATCAGATGTAAAATTTCTAAAATAATATTTTAAGTTTGGATTATCCCAAGAATAACCACTTAAATGATAGTCATCAGTTCCGAACAATCCACAAGGGTCTTCTTGAGAATCTAAATTTATGTTAAGCAATAAAAAAATTGTAATAATAAAAAGTTTCATTCTTTCACCTGTTACGATTTACTAAATTGAACGTGTTATTACTTACCGTGAAAAATTAAGTTATTTTCTGTATCAGAAATAAATATTTCACTTCCATCCCCCCAAATACCTATAAACCCTGCCTGTGTACTTTGATTATCAATAAATATCTGCATCCAATTTCCACCATTATATTGATATACAATAGAAGGGTAACCAATACCCCAAATATCTTTAGAGCTAATTATAAAACTATTCCCAAAACCTCCATTTGTTACAGATAAATCTCTATTCCAATTATCTGGAGTTATTTCTCCACCATTTAGGATAGATGTAAACACACCACGACCGAATGTAAATGCCTTGTTGTTAGAAAAAAGTAATCCATTCTGTTCAAACTTGGCATTGCCAAGTAGTTTCGTTCGATCTATAATATCAAAATAATTTCCCATTAGTTTCATTAAATAAAGAGTATCAAGTCCTATTGGATAAGCCGTTAAATAAACACTGTTGCCGATTCCTTCAATGGACTGAACGTAATAATTTTCACCGATGAAGTATTTCTTCCAGACCCCATCTTTAAATTCAGAAACGTGATCAGAGGATGAGACCCAGAAATTATCTTTTCTAATTGGATAAATATCTGTAAATCCATCTGGCATTTGGCTTTTATCTCCGGGCACCTCAGTCCATTGGTTTCCGTCATAGTGGATAATAAATGGTTCTGACCTTAATGGATTACTAAAAATTCTTCCTCCAAATGCCCATACATCGTTTTGCGCTGTTCCCCATACTCCGCCAACTATTTTAGAACCATTTCCTAATTCAGTTATAGGTGTGCCTTCGGTTGCCCTTTTCCAGCTTACTCCATCAAAATGCCAAAGACAATTTCTAACATCTTCAGAAAAACCCGCACCCCATACATCGGTTGGAGAGCTTCCCCAAATTGATTGTAAATATGGAACACCCGGCCCATTTATGCTATCAATTGACCACACATAATCGCGTCTTCCGGGTTTTATGTTATCGGTTGGTTCTGTTGTGTTGCAGCTAATAGTTAAAACAAACAAAGCAATTAAAAACAAACTTAGAAACAAATAATTATTTTGAAACATCCCTTTGGTCCTCCTATACTTTCTTATAACAATTATGTACCTGTATAATAGAAAAAAAAAAAAATTAGAAAACAAATCCAAAACACAATAAACAATTTAACTTACAATTAGTGTCGGGTAAAAGGTATTTAAGCTTGCAATAAAAATTTACTTGTTGTAAAAATTTGAGAGATAGAAATAATGTAGAAATATATTGATGTAGAAATAAAAAAAGGCGACTCTTCCGAATCGCCTTAATTGTTAATTTTTATTTATCAATTGTTAATTACTATACAACGCCCTGATCCAGCATAGCATTTGCAACTTTAAGGAAACCAGCGATATTTGCACCGTTAACATAGCTTCCGGGAGTTCCATATTTTTCCGCTGTATTAATACAAGTATCATGGATACGTATCATAATTTCGTGCAAGCGTTTATCAACTTCTTCGCTGCTCCAGGGTAATCTCATAGAGTTTTGAGTCATTTCCAATCCTGATGTAGCAACACCACCGGCATTAGAAGCTTTGCCTGGTGAATAAAGAATTTTTGCATCTGTAAACACTTTAAATCCTTCAATAGTTGTAGGCATATTTGCACCTTCACAAACACACATACATCCGTTCTTTACAAGGTCTTTTGCATTTTCTTCATTCAATTCATTTTGTGTTGCACATGGTAAAGCAACATCACATTTAACTTCCCAGGGTCTTTTACCGGGTACAAATTTTACTTTAAATTCTTTTGCGTAATCTTCAACAATATCTTTGTTGCTTGAGCGCAGTTTTAACATATAATCAATCTTTTCACCCTTAACTCCATCAGGATCATAAATATAACCATCGGGACCTGAAAGTGTAACAACTTTTCCGCCAAGTTCTGTAACTTTTCGCACAGCTCCCCAGGCAACATTACCAAATCCAGATACTACTACGGTTTTACCATCAAAAGTTTGTTTCTTGGTTTTTAACATTTCCTGAGCAAAGTAAACCACACCAAATCCGGTTGCCTCGGGTCTTACAAGCGATCCGCCCCAATTAATTCCTTTACCGGTTAATACACCTGTAAACTCGTTTTTTAATCTTTTATATTGTCCGAACATATATCCGATCTCGCGAGCACCGACACCAATATCACCAGCAGGAACGTCAGTATCGGGACCAATATGTCTGAACAACTCATTCATAAAGCTCTGACAGAATCTCATTATTTCATTATCTGATCTTCCCTTTGGATTAAAATCTGAACCGCCTTTACCACCGCCCATCGGCAATGTAGTAAGTGAATTTTTAAATACTTGTTCAAATGCAAGAAATTTTAAAATTCCAAGGGTAACCGATGGATGGAATCTTATTCCGCCCTTGTATGGTCCGATTGCAGAATTCATTTCAATTCTGTAACCACGATTAACATGAACTTCACCCTGATCATCTACCCAAGGAACACGGAAAATAATAGTTCTTTCCGGTTCTACCATTCGTTCTAATATTTTCATTGAGCGATATTCGGGATGACGTTGTAATACAAGCTCAAGTGAACCCATTATTTCTTCAACTGCCTGATGAAATTCTGGTTCGGCAGGATTTTTAGCTTTTACTTCAGCTAATAGTTTATTTGTGTAATCTGACATAAAGACCTCTGTTTATTTTTTGTTCATCAATGATGAATTAATTTTTTAAGAATATTTTTGAATTAATTAACTGTAGAGACAAGAGTTTTTCGGACTTTATTGAACTTCTCCCCCCAATATTTTTTTCCATTGCATTTAGCATTAAGTGATAAAATCAATATTTTTTGTATGTCAAAATTAGGAAGAAAAACAGTAATTCCCTAAATAATTAAGACAAAGTTTAGTTGATAAAAAATATAAATGCAGTTATTGCATTAAAATGATTTTTGTCTTTAAATCTTTATTAACAATTAATCTGATTTTTTAAGTGAGGTTAATATAATCGTAGAAATAATTAAGGAAAAAGTTTCTCAAGCCGTTGATATTTTAAAAGAAAAAAACAATTAAAGAGAGTTGGTTTTAACATAGAGCCCAAATCAAATAAATAATTAGTCTCTTTCTTTTTTTAATTAAACTTTTTCAATTAAGAAGTAATTTATACCTTTTTGATTAAATAATAGAAGATGTCATCCTTTTTAGTAAATAATATTTAACTTTCACAACATTTTAAAAACAAAATCGGAATACAACCTTGGAATGGATAACAAACCCCGAATCATTAGTAGCATTATTAACATTAACTGTGCTGGAAATTGTTCTCGGCATCGATAACATAATTTTTATTTCGATACTTTCGGGAAAACTTCCGAAAGAACAGCAGAACAAAGCCAGACTAACCGGTTTGGCTCTTGCAATGATTACGAGAATTCTTCTTCTCTTTTCAATTGTGTGGATTATGAAATTGACACTTCCTTTATTTACAGCACTCGGACAAGAAATAAGCGGTCGGGATTTAATTCTTATCGGCGGCGGATTGTTTCTGATCGCAAAAAGTACTTTTGAAATTCACGACAAGCTTGAAGGCGAAGAAGGACACAAATCCACAAAGGTTGCTAAATCATTTGCAAATGTGATTACACAAATTATTTTGTTAGATATTGTTTTCTCATTGGACTCAGTAATTACGGCTGTCGGAATGGCAAACAACATTATGATTATGATACTAGCAGTGGTAATTGCAGTTGGAGTGATGATGTTATCATCAAAAAGTATAAGTGATTTCGTTGAGAAACATCCGACAGTTAAAATGCTGGCACTTGCATTTCTATTATTAATTGGTGTTTCTTTAATCGCGGAAGGATTCGAGCAGCATATACCAAAAGGTTATATCTATTTTGCGATGGCATTTTCTGTCTTTGTTGAAATGCTGAACCTAAAAATGAAAAGTAAATCAAGAAATCCGGTTGAGCTGAGAAACAGGTTTTCAGAGGAGAAATAATATTAGCAATCAAAGATGTCATCTTGTAAGCAAAGATGACATCTTTCAGTATGCTATCTGGTTCGTGAAAAGATGTCATCCTTCTGCATTTACTGCACCTTCACTCTCACACTTTACGAATGACTTATCCCAGAGAATCTTCAAAAAACTCAGGTGCTAAATACTCTGAATTATAAGCAAAGATGACATCTTTCAGTATGCTATCTGGTTCGTGGGAAGATGTCATCTTTCTGCTTTTACTGCACCTTCACTCTCACACCTTCTGAATGGCTCATCAGAGAGAATCTTCAAAAAACTCAGGCGCTAAATACTCTGAATTGTAAGAAAAGATGACATCTTTCAGTATGCTATCTGGTTCGTGGGAAGATGTCATCTTTCTACTTTTACTGTATTTTCACTCGCACACTATCCGAATGACTCGTCCGAGAGAATCTTCAAAAAACTCTGGTGTTATATACTCTGAATTGTAAGCAAAGATGACATCTTTTTAAAAAGATGTCATCCTTCTGCATTTACTGCACCTTCACTCTCACACATTCCGAATGGCTTGTCCGGAGGGCTCTTCAACAAACTTAAGTGCATACATACACAATATTGTTGCTATCAAAATAACATACAAAATCTTATTCAGCGAGCATAATAAAAATCAACAATCAATTAGAAATTAAAAAACTAAATCAACTTCCCGATAAATTATTATATTTAAAGAGTGTAGAATATTCTTGTTTTGATTATTAAACCATTAAATAAATAAAATAGTTATGGATATACTTAGTAAACATAAAAATGAATTGAAAAAATTTTGTGAATCAAACAGGATCAGAAAACTCTCTTTATTCGGGTCTTATTCTAAGAATACTTTCAGCGATGAAAGTGATCTTGATCTGCTGGTTGAGTTTGAAGACAACGCAAAACCTGGTTATCTAAACTTAGCACGAATGGAAAAGCAGTTAACAGCTCTTTTGGGAATTAAAACTGACCTCCGAACCGCAGAAGAACTTAGCAGATATTTTCGAGACCAGGTAGTCAAGGAAGCAATCGTACATTATGCAGCAAAGTGATCTTATAAGAATTAAACATATGATTGATGCTGCTGAAGAAGCAATCTCTTTTGCTGAGGGTAAACAAAGAAAAGACCTTAATACAGAGCGGATGTTAGTGTTGTCTGTAATTAAAGAAATTGAAATAATCGGTGAAGCCGCTTCGAAAATCTCAACTGAAGTAAAAGCTGAATATTCGAATATTCCCTGAGATGAAATAACAGGAATGCGTAACCACCTTGTTCATAGGTATTTTGATGTTGATCTTGATATGCTTTGGAACACTATCAAACAAGACCTGCCATTACTAATCGCGAACCTGAAAAAATTGTGAATTGGTTTCTTCATTAACACAAATTAGTAATCTGTCTTACAAATTAATTTACTTCAACCTTTGTAAGCAAAGATGACATCTTTCAGTATGCTATCTGGTTCGTGAGAAGATGTCATCTTTCTACTTTTACTGTATTTTCACTCGCACACTTTACGAATGACTTATCCCAGAGAATCTTCAAAAAACTCAGGCGCTAAATACTCTGAATTGTAGGAAAAGATGACATCTTTCAGTATGCAATCTGGTTCGTGAGAAGATGTCATCTTTCTACTTTTACTGCATTTTCACTCGCACACTTTACGAATGACTTATCTCAGAGAATCTTCAAAAACTCAGGCGCTAAATACTCTGAATTGTAGGAAAAGATGACATCTTTTTAAAAAAATGTCATCTTTCTGCTTCTACTGATCAATCATCAATTATATAATCATCACCGAAGACTTTACTTTTCATTTCAGTATGATATTCAATAAAATTATTTTTCCCTCCAAACCATTCCATCAATTCATCTCTGCAAAGAATTGTTTTGTTATTTCCACACAAAGAATTATATGAACTAAATTTGTACTGAGTTAGATCTTTTGTTATTCCGTGATGGACCGGATTAGAGTGGATATAATAAACTGCTGCATAAAAGTATTTCTCATCCTCAATAATTTTTCTTTTAAACCCTCTCTGAAATAAATTTCCTTTCCTCTTTTCCTGAACATTAATTGACATTGAGTAGGAAATAAAGAACTTTCTGAAGGTTTCACTCACAATACCTGGATCATCATTTTTTACTCTTCCTAAAATATGGAAATGATTTGGCAATAAGCAGTACGCAAATGTGTCAATAAAATCAGAGAGATATTTCTCATATTGCTTCAGAAAATAATAATAATTTTCTTCCTTAAAGAAAATTTTCTCAGTACCATTACCGCGGTTGTAGAAATGGTAGAGTTTGTTTTTATAAAGAGGGATGTAATAATCGATCTTCTTCATAGTCATTAATATAACCACCAAAATTTAAAGATGACATCTTTTTAAAAAGATGTCATCTTTCTGCTGATCAATCAACAATATAGGCGGTAAACGTTTAACTTTATTTGTTTGGGATTGCATCGGTAACAATCTATTTTTCAGTTAACGATTTTTTACTAAAAAAAATTGTTGCTTAGTCTGTTCTTCAATTTAAAACATTTGTTACTATTGATGAAGAAATTAGTGATTAAATTTTTATCATTTTTTAAGTGAGGTAAATATGTCTCTAGAAATAATTAAGGAAAAAGTTTCTCAAGCCGTTGATATTTTAAAAGAAAAAAATATTGATATGTGGGTTACATTTGTGCGTGAAACAAAAGTTAGTAAAGATCCGATTATGGATATGATTGTCGGTGACCACTCTACCTGGCAATCTGCATTTATAATTAACAAAGACGGTGATACAACCGCAATTGTTGGAGATATGGAACTTGAGAACTTTGTTAAATCCGGTGTTTACAAAAATATTATCGGATATCTTAAATCATTTAAAGAACCGTTTATAGAATATGTAAAGAAAAAAAATCCGCAGACTGTTGCAATAAATTATTCTGTTAATTCTGTTCTTGCTGATGGTCTGACTCACGGAATGTTTACTTTAATGATGGAGTATCTTAAAGGAACCGGATATGAAAATAAAATAGTTAGCTCAGAAGCAATAATATCAGCTTTGCGCGGAAGAAAATCTGATAAGGAACTAACTATAATGAAGGAAGCAGTTGATGAAACATTGAAGATATTTGATGCTGTTACTAATTACATAAAACCCGGACTTAGTGAAAAGGATATTGCTGATTACGTTTTAAAGATAACCAAAGGGAAAGGATTTGGTTTAGCCTGGGATGAAGAAACCTGCCCTGCAGTGTTTACCGGACCAAATCCTTCAAATCCGCATTCAGGTCCAACAGATAGAAAAATTGAAAAAGGTCATTTAGTTAATATGGACTTTGGAATTAAGTATAAAGGCTATTGTTCCGATCTTCAGAGAACATGGTATGTTTTAAACGACGGTGAAACAAAAGCTCCTGCAGCAGTACAAAAAGGTTTTGATATTATTCGTGATGCAATACAAAAAGTTGCAGATGCAATAAAACCCGGAATTACAGGGGTTGAAATGGATGACATTGCAAGAAATTATATAACTGAAAATGGTTATCCTGAATATCCACACGGACTTGGACATCAGGTTGGGAAAGAAGTGCACGATGGCGGTGCAGGTTTATTTCCCCGATGGGAAAAATACGGCAATACGCCATTCTTAAAATTAGAAGAGCATCAGGTATTTACAATCGAACCAAGACTGCCTGTTGAGGGTTATGGTGTTTCAACAATTGAAGAAGAAGTTTATATTACAAAAACTGGATGTGAGTTTATATCAAATCCGCAGAAAGAATTGATATTAATAAAACCTTAATCAAACTAAATCAGCCTGGCAATAGTGCCGGGCTGATACTTTTTGAATCGTAAAAAATCATTAATATTTCCAAATTATCGGTTATTTTTACAAATAAGCAGCTTATCCAATCTTATATTTTCATTAAAAAACACGATAATTAAAAGAAAATTAAAACCTTTTTAAGAAAATAAATATTCTTCTCTGGAATGAATCTTGCCAATTATTGAGTGCTTAATCAAGAGAAATTTAATAAAAGTATAAGAAATTGAATTGAAAAACGACAACACCTTTGCGAGTGAAAACTCATACGGAAAGGGGGAAATTAAAAATCTTCAGGATTATCTTTTAATTGCTGATGAACTACCAGTTTTATTATGTCGTTTTAAAAAAGATGGTACAATCTTTTTCGTTAATAACGCTTATTCAAAATTCTCTCATTCAACAAAAGAAAATATTTACGGAACTAAGTTCTTTATCGATCCTTCCGAATTTGAGAAATCCGATTCAGTGAAATCCTCTATTAACCATTTTAAAAAACAATACTCGCTTAGACTTGAAAATGGTTCGGTTTTCTGGATTGAATGGACAATAAATAAGATCAATGAAAAATCAACAAATGATTTTGAATATCAGGCTATTGGTTGGGATATATCCGAATATAAACTTTTAGAAGAACAATTAACTAAGATATCTACTGCTGTTGAGCAGAGTAAATCTACTGTAATTATTACAGACACCAGTGGAATTATTGAATACATTAATCCGCGATTTACTGAAGTAACTGGATATACCTCTGAAGAAGTAATCGGAAAAAGCACTCAAATTCTTAAATCAGATAAAGTCGATAAAATAATTTATCAACAATTATGGGAAACGATTTCCAGCGGCAGAGAGTGGCAGGGAGAATTACTGAATAAAAAAAAGAATGGAGATTTGTTCTGGGAATTAGTTTCAATTTCACCAGTTAAAAATTCTGAAAATCAGATTACACACTATATCGCGGTAAAAGAGGAAATCAGCGGGTATAAAAAATCCGGCACACTTGAAAAAGCACTCTATCAAATATCACGTGCAGTTATTGATAATGAAAATCTTGATGATCTTTACAGATCAATACACAGATCACTTGGTGATGTTTTACCGGTCGAAAATCTATTCATTGCGATCTATGATAAAGAAAGCAATCTATTAAGCTTTCCTTATATGGTTGATGAATATGATGAGCCTTACGAAACTGCACCGCCCGGAAGAGGTTTAACAGAATATGTTTTAAGAAATGGAAAACCGCTTCACGTTGATCAGAAAATATTTAAGGAACTGGTTGATGCCGGAGAAGTAGATCTTTTCGGAACTGACTCACTTGATTGGATTGGCGTACCGTTAAAGATTGGTAATAATACAATCGGAGTAATAGTAGTTCAGTCCTACAATGAAAATATAAGATTAGGTGCCAGAGACTTGAACGTTTTGATCTATGTATCCGATCAGATTGCGCTGGCAATTGAAAGAACCAGAACTCATAATTTATTAAAAAGCAGCGAGGAGAGATACCACTTACTTTTTGATAAAGCCGCTGATATTATAATTATTTTAGACCCGCAGGGTAAAGTGCTGGAGCTGAATAATTTATTTGAAGAAGAAACTGGTTATACCAGAACAGAATTAATCGGACAAAATATTTTTTCTTCAGAAGTTCTTACTACAAAATCAGCTGTTTCATCCGCATTTTATATTACTAAGATAATGCAGGGTAAAGATGTTCCGATCTTTGAAACTGATCTCATAAAAAAAGATGGAAACATTTTTACCTATGAATTAAGAGCAGTTCCTATCCTTGAAAAAGATTCTTTAATAGGAATTCAGGCGATTTTAAGAAATGTTACAGAAAGGAAAAGAACTGAGGCAAAATTACTTCAAAGCGAAAAGCACTTATCAAATCTTATGTCAAATCTTCCGGGCATGGCATATATACGCAAATATAATTCTGATTGGATTATGGATTTTGTCAGCCAGGGTTGTTTTGAATTAACAGGATTTATGCCCGATGAGTTGATTCATAATAAGGTTGTTACCTATGCTGAACTTATTCATCCCGAAGATAAAGAAAATGTTTTTATTTCAGTTAGAGAAGCAGTGAGAAGTAAAAAACCTTATCAGATTGTTTACAGAATCAGAACAAAGAATAGTGGAGAAAAATGGGTTTGGGAAAAAGGCGCTGCACAGTTTTCCCGTAAAGGTAAGGTTGAAACTCTGGAAGGATTTATTGCGGACATTTCCAGCAGAATTCAGGCTGAGTCTGCTTTAAAAGAAAATGAAGAGTTATACAGAAAATTAATTGCAACTCTTCCTGACATAGTTGCAATAACCAATTTAAAAGGAGAATTGGAATTTATTAATGAAGTCGGAATTAAAATGTCCGGCTATCAAAGTTTTGAAGAAATAAAACATAAAAGCTTTTTAATATTTATAGCTGAGAAAGATAAAGAGCGGGCATTTTTAGATTTCAAAAGAACTTTCGTTAATAGTATCGGACCTCAGATATACACCTTTGAAAATATTAATGGTGAACAATTCCTTTTTGAGATACAAAGAGAAATACTAAAATCGATTAACGGAACTCCCTATGGATTGATTTTTTCCTGCCGCGATATAACAAGCAGAAAAAAAGCCGAAGCCGAACTGGCTCAGTCTGAAGAAAAATACAGAACATTAATTGACAGCATTCAGGATGGTGTGTTTCTCGTGGTTGATGGAAAAGTTTCCTTTGTAAATCGTGCTTTTCAAAAAATGATCGGATACGATACTGATGAGATTCAAGGACAGCCATTTACTAAATTTGTTGCGCCTGAAGACCTTGAACTGGTAACAAAAAACTATAAACTAAGACAAGAAGGTCAGATTGTTCCGACAAATTATGAATGGCGTATGCTGCATAAAAACAGCAGCAGAGTGTTTGTTAATATGAGCGCCCGGGTAATTAACTATCAGAATAAGAAAGCTACCATTGGCACTCTTAAAGATATTACTTTACAAAAAGAACTTGAACATACTCTTCTTAACCAGAAAAATCTCTTCAAAGGTATTGCAGATGCGGCAAACATACTTTTAACTGAAAGAGATTTTGATATTGCTATCAAGAATACATTAAAATCTTTAGGCGAATCATCAGAGGTGGACAGAGTTTATATTTTTGAAAATGATTTTGATGAAGAAAAATCCAAATTTTTAATGAACCAAAAATTTGAATGGACAAATGGCAATTTCAGTTCCGAGTTAAATAATCCTGATCTGCAAAACTTAAGTTATTTCCCGATGTTTGAAGATTGGTATCCGGTATTAAAAAGCGGTGGCATAATAAACAGCCTTATTAAAGATCTTAATCCGGGATTACGTGATTTGTTATCAAATCAAAAGATCAAATCTATTTTACTTGTTCCGATAATGGTAAAAAAAGAGTTCTGGGGTTTTATTGGCTTTGATTACTGTAAATCCGAAAGAGTATGGAGTGAAAGTGAAATATCTACACTTCAGACAACAGCAGCAAATTTAGGTGCTGTTATAGAACGCGAGATTACTAAAAAAGAACTGATTGAGGCTAAAGAAACCGCCGAAGAAATGAGCAAGTTAAAATCCAACTTTTTAGCTAATATGAGCCACGAACTAAGAACACCGCTTATAGCAATTCTTGGATATACCGAGATTCTTAAAACAGAGATAGAGCATAATGAGTGGAATGAAATGATCTCAACTATTATGAGCAGCGGTAAAAGACTTCTTGAAACACTTAATCTTATTCTTGATCTTTCTAAAGTAGAGGCTGATAAGGTTCAGGTTAATTATAATGAGCTGAATATTGCAGAAGAGATTAAGGATATTGTAAACTTATTCGGTCCGGTTGCCCAGAAAAAAAATCTTTATATTAAATCAAAAATTGAATCTGATACAGTGTTGGCAAAATTAGATAAAAGACTGTTTCATTCTGTCATTTCTAATCTTGTTAATAATGCCATTAAATATACTGACAAAGGCGGGATTACTATTGAACTTAATGTTCATAATAGTAATGGAGGAACCTATGCTATGGTAAATGTTATTGATACGGGAATCGGAATAGCAAAAGAAGATCAGGAAACAATTTTTGATGAGTTCAGACAGGTAAGTGAAGGCTATAACAGGTACTTTGAAGGTGCTGGTCTTGGTTTAACTATAGCGAAAAAGTTTGCTGAGAAAATGGGAGGCAGCATTACTTTACAAAGTGAACAAGGAAAGGGGTCAACATTTACAGTTGTATTTCCGGTTGAAGAATCATCATTAAATAATAAAATCAATAATCATCTGCCTGATGAAAATGATCTTCCGCAGAAAATCGGCAGAAATAAGAAAGTACTGGTAATTGATGATGATTTTTCTTCCAGAAAAATTGTTGAACTGTTTTTAAGAGGTGAAGTTGAAATAGAGGCAGCATCAACTGATAAAGAAGGTTTAGAGTTGATGAATAAAAATGAATACTCAATAGTTCTGCTGGATATCAGTCTTGGAAAAGGTGCAAGCGGTATTGATGTGCTGAGAATAATAAGAGAAAATCCAAAGTTTAAAAACATACCTGTTATTGCGGTTACAGCACATGCAATGGTTGGTGACAGAGAGAAGTTTATTAATTCCGGGTTTAATGATTATCTGTCAAAACCATTTGCCAAAAAAGATCTTATTAAGAAAATACGACACTTTATAAGTAACTCTGAAGTAAATCCGATTTCTGATCAAAACATGCATGGACGCTGATATGCTTCCAGTAATCTATCCCGATAATCTTCGAAAGATATCTCAATAGCACCAAACATCTTTAAGTGTTCAGTCATATATTGAACATCAAGCAGGACAAAATCATTTTCCCTTAAATGATAAATAAGTTTTAGAAGTGCGGCTTTAGAAGCCTGAGAGACTTTAGAAAACATTGATTCACCTAAAAAGGCTCCGCGAAAAGTAATACCATATAAACCGCCGACCAATTCATTGTTCTGCCAGGTTTCAACAGAATGCAGATGACCGCGTTTTATCAACCTTATATAGGCTTCAATTAATTTTTCAGAAATCCAGGTATGCTCTCTGTCTGCACATCCTCGGATAACCGAAAGCGGGTCCGAATCAAATTTAATTTCAAAGTTTTGTTTTTCAATTTCTTTTCTTGCTGATCTGGGAACATTAAAACTATCCAAAGGGATAATGCATCTTATCTCAGGTAAATACCACTCGATAGCACCTGTCTTTTCATCAGCCATTGGAAAAGCGCCGGTAGCATACAACCTTAGCATATTATTAGGTTTAAGAAATTCATCAGAAAATTTGTTAACAGGACCGCTCATTTTTATCACTTAAATGCAAAAAAACAAATCATTTTTTATTTGAAATTTACCTTGTTTAAGTTAATACATCAATTTTTAAAATACTTTGTAAATAAAGCTATCAAAAAAGTTCTTTATGAAAAAAACTGCTGTTGTTGCTCTTGGAGGAAACGCACTTCTCAGGGGAGATGAAATTGGCACTATCCAGCAACAGGAAAAAAACACTTATAATACTTGCATAAATCTTATTAATCTTATCAAAGAAGATTATAATATCGTTATTACTCACGGTAACGGTCCTCAGGTCGGTAATATTATGCTTCGCAATGAAGCAGGATATAACAGCTATAAAATACCTAAAATGCCTCTTGATATTTGTGTAGCTGATTCACAGGGCGGAATCGGTTATATGATAGAAAGACAGATGATTAATATTTTACGTGAACACAAGATCAAAAAAAATGTTATTACCGTAGTAACACAGGTTTTGGTTGATCAAGATGATCCCGCATTTAAGAATCCAACAAAGCCGGTAGGTGCATTTTATCTGAAAGAAGAAGCTGATCTTTTAGCAAGAGTAAACAATTTTATATTTAAGGAAGACCCCAGAAAACGCGGATGGAGAAGAGTAGTTCCTTCACCTAAACCTATTGATGTGCTGAACAGGAAAATTATTAAAAATCTTGTTGATAAAGGTAATATTGTTATTGCTTCCGGCGGAGGCGGAGTTCCCGTTTATCTTGGCAAAGACAAAAAACTTTATGGTGTTGAAGCCGTTATTGATAAAGACTATGCATCAGCATTGCTTGCAGAAGAAATTGGTGCAGAGGCTTTTTATATACTTACAGATGTTTCTAAAGTTTATATAAAATTTCATAAACCAGATCAGCAGGCTCTTGATATAGTTACCGCTGATGAAGCACAGAGTTATTATGATAATGGGGAATTTCCTGATGGAAGTATGGGACCGAAAATTCTTGCCGCAATTCATTTTGTAAAGAATGGCGGAAAAGAAACTGTCATTACAGAATCAACTTTGCTCGGGGATCATAATTGCGGAACAAGGATTGTAAGCAGCAAATAGTTTGTTCTGAGTTTTTAAAATCTGAATTTTAATTTATAAGTGAATTTAAATCAAAAAAATAAAATGGAGTATTTATGGCTATTAATATGAAGGGCAAAGATCTCATCTCTATTGCTGATCTTACTCTTGAAGAAATTTATGAAATCTTTGATGTGAGCAAATCTTTAAAAGAAAAACTCTATTCAGGGGAGCCGCACCGCTTGCTTGAAGGAAAGACTCTTGGAATGATTTTTACAAAACGCTCGACAAGAACAAGGGTTTCTTTTGAGGTTGGTATTTATCAGCTCGGAGGAATCGGGATGTACTTTGGACCAAATGATCTTCAGCTTGGAACAAGTGAAAGTGTTGCTGATACTGCCCGGGTTTTATCAAGATATTTGAGCGGAATTATGATCCGTACTTTTGCACATGATGACGTTGTAGAATTAGCAAAGTATGCGAGTATTCCTGTTATAAATGGCTTAACAGATCTTCTTCATCCTTGTCAGGTATTAACTGATTTATTTACAATTTTAGAAAAGAAGCGAAAACTGCAGGGATTAAAACTTGCTTATATAGGCGATGGAAACAATATGGCTCATAGCCTGTTAAACGGCTGTTCAAAAGTAGGGATGAATATTGCAATTGCATCTCCTTCCGGTTACAAGCCAAATAAAGAAATTGTTGATAATGCTAAAAAGTCTGCCAAATATATGGGCAGTAAAATCGAAATACTTGAAGACCCTGTGGCAGCAGTTAAAAATGCTGATATTGTCTATACAGATGTTTGGGCAAGCATGGGACAGGAAGCTGAGGCTGCTGAGCGTAAAAAGAAGTTTATGAAATATCAGGTTAATCCTAAGCTGATAAAACATGCAAAAGATGATTATTTATTTATGCACTGTTTACCTGCTCATCGTGGCGATGAAGTTGTAAATGAAGTTGCTGATTCTCCAAATTCTGTAATTTTTGACGAAGCAGAAAACAGATTGCACGTGCAGAAGGCAATAATGATTTTAATTATGTAGTCTTCTAAAAGTTTTAACTATTAGCCCAATACTTTTTTAAGAATTGGGCTAATAGAGCTTACTCATCAATTTTTACTTCATAGTTCACTATCTCATAACCTTTATAGGTTTCATAAGCGGCAAAAATAACTCCGAATAATACCGACAGCATCCCAAGCAAAAATTCGACAGTTATAAGTGAATTTAATTTCGTAATATCAAACAAGAAACCAATACCAATAGAAAGTGAAGTAAGCACAAATAAAGCAACAGCAATTGTATAACATAAAACAGCATTTCTAACAATACTAACTCTGTAAACTAATTTAGAAATCTGAACTGATATACTTTCAAGACGGAGATTTTCATAAGGCATAAAATCCGTGTCATCAGATTTGTGAAGAGTCTTTCTTCTTTCTTCATTTAGTAATCTTATTCTGTTAACAACAAGTGAGTACTTGTTATTCATACCAAGCAATAAAAGTCCGCACGCAGAAATCATTATTCCTGGTGCAAGCATTAATTGTATTATTTCAACTATTGAATTAATGTCCGGTATCATCTTACAAACTAATTTGGATTATAATATTTTAAAGCTTCGGGCAAAAGTTTTTTAATATCTGCAATTCTTGTTTCGTTTGAAGGGTGTGTACTCAGCCATTCCGGTGGTGCACCTTGGCTGTTTGCAGCCATCCTTGTCCAGAAATCAACTGCTGCATTTGGATTGTAACCAGCCATTGCCATAAATATTAACCCCAGATGGTCAGCTTCACTTTCGTGTGTTCTGCTGAAAGGAAGCATTATTCCTACTGTACTTCCGATTCCATAAGCCGCCATAAATATATTCTGGGTTGTTGCAGGCTGATCTTTTAATGCAACAGCAAGAGCAACACCTCCAAGCTGTTGTATTAATCCCTGACTCATTCTTTCATTTCCGTGCTGTGCAACGGCGTGAGCAATTTCGTGCCCCATTACAACTGCCAGCCCTGTTTCATCTTTTGTGATAGGAAGAATTCCTGTATAAACAACCACTTTACCGCCAGGCATGCACCAGGCATTTACTTCGTTGCTTTCCACAAGATTAAATTCCCACTGATAACCATCAAGTTCATTAGATAAATTGTGCTGTGCAAAATAAGTTTCCACAGATTTTTGAATTTTTGCTCCAATCCTTTTAACCATATCAACATCATTTTTATTTGAGCTAAGTTTATTCTGTTTTAAGAATTCATCATACTGCTGAAAACTCATTGCATTCATTTCATTTGATGAAATCAGATTCAACTGAGATCTTCCGGTTATCGGTACTGTGCTGCAATAATAAACCGTAAGTGCAAGTAAAATTATCGGAACAAATATTTTTATTAGTTTCATTCTGCCCTCGTAAATGTTATCGTTTTTGAATAGTGAAATATATAAAAATTTTAAGGAAGGAAAATGCCGATAAATTGTGTTGCAATAATCAAAATAAAGATGACATCTTTTTTTAAAAGATGTCATCTTTGAAAAGAAAAATTATTTTAGCAGAGACATCTTAATAGTTTTAGAATAATTTCCAGTCTGAAGTTTTGCAATATATAATCCACTTGCTAGATTATTTCCTGAAAAATCTGCTTTGTAATTTCCTGCAGATTGCTCTTCATTTACAAGAGTTGCAACTTCATTTCCAAGAATATCATAAACTTTTAGTTGAACAAAAGAAGCTTCCGGAATACTGTATTCAATATTCGTGGTCGGATTGAATGGATTAGGATAGTTCTGACTTAAATTGAAATCCATTGGTAATCCACTTATTTGTTCAACTGAGGATGGTCCGCTAAATGACAGCTGATCAATGAGCGCAAACGTGCCGACATTTATTTGGCCAGTTGAATCGGCAATGTATATATTTATTAAAACTTGTATTGGATTGGGCGATCCGGGATTATAGTAAATCGGAGCCTCGAACTCAGTCCAGCTTGTAACTTGATTTGACTGTATAAACACTCCAGCACCTATAGCGGAAGAATCGCTGTCGAACATAACTACTCCGACATACAATATATCGTTGCCTTGTGGAGAGAATTTATACCAACCCTTGAGACTACCGTACTTTTGTGTAACGGGATGTAAGCTACCTGCATCATCAATTGACCATAGATATGGCATTGACCCAAGTCCTCCGCCAATATCAATTACTTCTAACCGTGCGGAAAAAGACCCTTCATGAGCATCTGAAGATTGTATTATCCCATCAAAAGTACCACCATAAAGCTCATCACTACTTAACCAATCTACCGGATCAAGTGTATTCCAGTTTTCGAAACTGTTATTTAGCGGCTGAGCAAACAGAAGATTTGAGAAACATAGTGTGAGTAAAAGAAAAATTGCAAAACATGCTTTCATACATCCTCCACATAAAATTTTATTGATTGTTAATTAATCTTTCATCGATACCGAACTGAACTTAGCAAATTTAATAAGTAAAAATCAAGTGTTAGTAACAATCAATAGTTGATAAACAACTGGTAATTTTAATAATATTAAACTTTCAAAATAAAGATGACATCTTTTTAAAAGATGTCATCTTTGAAATTATAACTAAACTGCAACCGGTGTATCTAATTCTCGTAATGCAGAATAAAGTTCTTCTTCTGTTAATTCGTGATCAACTAATTCTCCATTTAAGTAAGCCTGATATGCGCTCATATCAAAGTAACCGTGTCCGCAAAGATTAAACAATATAGTTTTTTGTTTCCCTTCAATCTTTGCTTTTTGAGCTTCCCGGATAACCTGTGCAATTCCGTGTGTTGCTTCGGGCGCAGGAATAATTCCTTCTGCTTGTGCAAACTTTACTCCGGCTTCAAAACACTCTAATTGTGGAATTGCAGATGCTTCAATCAATTTATCCTTCAAAAGCTGGCTTATAATTGCACCCGCTCCGTGATAACGCAATCCACCAGCATGAATAGGTTCCGGAACGAATGTGTGACCAAGTGTGTACATCGGAATAAGCGGAGTTAATCCAACTGTATCACCAAAATCATATCTGAATTCTCCTTTTGTAAGTTTAGGACAGGATGCAGGTTCAACTGCAATGCAGCGAACATTTTTTCCTTCCTGGAAATTATATCGCAAAAAAGGAAACGCAATTCCCGCAAAGTTTGATCCGCCGCCAAATGGTGCAACAACAATATCAGGAAAATCTCCGGTCATCTCTAATTGTTTTATTGCTTCCTGTCCAATTACAGTCTGATGAAGCAGAACATGATTTAACACACTGCCTAAAGCATAATTTATTCCTTCAGTTGTCGCTGCTCTTTCAACTGCTTCAGAAATTGCAATACCCAAACTGCCGGGAGAATTTGGATCCTGTTCTAAAATCTTTTTTCCTGAATTTGTATTCCTGCTTGGTGAAGCAATTATAGTTGCGCCCCAAGTATTCATCATAACTTTTCTATACGGTTTATGATCATAGCTGATTTTTACCATATAAACCTCGCAGCTTAATCCGAACTTATGACAAGCAAAACTTAAAGCACTGCCCCATTGTCCAGCACCTGTTTCTGTTGTCAGACCTTTTGCGCCTTCAAGCTTGTTGTAATATGCCTGAGCAATTGCAGTGTTTGGTTTGTGCGATCCTGCAGGACTTACACCTTCATACTTGTAATAAATTTTTGCAGGTGTGTCCAATGCTTTCTCTAATTCAAAAGCGCGGTAAAGCGGAGTTGGGCGGTAAAGTTTATAAATTTTTCTTACTTCATCCGGGATCTCGATATATCTTTCCCGCGATACTTCCTGCTTGATCAATTCCATTGGAAACAATGCTGCGAGATCTTGCGGACCAATTGGTTTTTTTGTTACCGGATGCAGCGGCGGCAGCATTGGATTAGGCATATCAGCCTGAATGTTGTAGAAATTTAGCGGTATTTCAGATTCATCTAACAGAATCTTTTTTGATTTACTCATAGAGCACTCCTTAGAATAAATTATGGAAATAATAATTAGTGATTAACTAAGTGTTAAAAAGTAAAATTGATTTTCAGAGTATTTAAAAGATTAGCGGCGCCAGGGCCAGGTATGATTAGCGGAAAAAGAAAAGTTGTTATATGTAAGTTTTTTGTTCAAGATTTTATTGTTTTAATTTCTTTCGCAAGATAGAATTTGATGTTTTTAATGTCAAGAGAACCGAAGATCAATTTCATTTTTAAGTCTGTATGCCACGGCGGATTGCCGAGGACTGACCTTGAAAGTTAAAGTCACGCTTCGGACAGTTTATTGTAACACAAGTGAATGCGGGCTAAATAAAACAAAGCAGAGATTCTTTGTATATTTGCATAAACACAATAAGAAAATTATAATCAAGATAGAGGAATAAATGCAAATTGGAATTGTTGGATTACCATTTACAGGAAAATCAACTCTCTTTCAAACAATAACAAAAACTCATTTCGATCCATCTGAACTTGCTAAATCAGAATCGCATCAGGCAGTTGTAAAAGTACCGGATGCACGACTGGATAAGTTAACAGAAATGTTTAATCCCAAGAAAAAAGTTAATGCAACAATTGAGTTTGTTGATGTTGTTGGACTGCAAAAAGGTGATTCAGGTTCAACACAATTTACAGGAAATTTTTTAGCAAAAGTAAAAACCAATGATGCACTTGTTCAGGTTGTTAGATTATTTGATAATGATGCTGTTCCTCATCCTGATGGTTGTATTAATATGATGCGCGATATTAATTCATTTGAAACAGAATTTATTCTATCTGATCTGGCAATCGTTGAGAAAAGATTAGAGACTGTTGGAAAACAAATTTTAAAAACTCAGGATGAAAAACTTAAACGTGAAGTTCCGGTTCTTGAAAAGTGCAGCGAACTTTTACAGGAAGAAAAACCGCTGCGGGATTATCACTTTTCCAAAGAAGATTTGCTGATTTTAAAAACTTATCAGCTGCTTTCAATAAAACCGATGTTGATTGCATTAAACTTTGACGAATCTCAGGTTAATGATACAGAGAAATACATGAACGAACTTGTAAAGCATAAACTCGGACACAACACAAAAGCTTTGTCTTTTTTTGGACAGATTGAAAAAGAAATGGCTGATCTTTCTGAAGAGGATTCAAATGTTTTTATGAGCGATTATGGAATTACAGAATCTGCACTGGATAAACTAATCCGGCAGGCTTATGATTTGCTCGGTTTACAATCATTTTTAACCGTTGGTGAAGATGAGTGCCGTGCGTGGACGATTAAGAAAGGAATGACAGCACAGGAAGCTGCGGGTGAAATCCATACAGATTTTTACAAAAAGTTTATTCGTGCGGAGGTTGTGCATTACGATGATTTTGTTGAGGCTGGATCATTTGCAAAAGCTAAAGAAGTTGGCAAGTGGAGGCTGGAAGGAAAAGAATATATTGTAAAAGATGGTGATATAATTTCTGTGAGACATAGTTAAAATTAAAACCATCAAAAATTATTTATTAGTGCAAATCAAGGACTATCAATCAATCTGTTAAGACCGATTGTTTCAGAATCTTGCTGTAATGATTTAAAAATCAGTATGGAATGGACTTAACAACAATTTTTCAAAAGTCTCCTGATATAATATTTCAATAAAGCGTTACTGTATTCTAATAATCTAATTATTATATTTTAGTTATCAATTAAACATTCTCATCCGAAAGTATTATGGAAAACAGATCATCTAAAGTTAAACAGCACAGTTTTGAAGATGTATTAAATTCTAGAGTAAAAAAATTCCAGAAGCTGATGCGGTATAAAATCCGCGAGATTCTTTTAGTCTCCAGTATTTATGATAATTATCTGTTTGAAGAAGACGGACGACTTTACGAATTAGTACGTGAGGAATACCAATCTCTGAACTTAAGTTTTGCTCCTGAGCTTATCCATGTTACTTCAGGCGAAGAAGCTTTGGAAATGCTCAGCACCGAAAATACGTTTGATCTTATTATAACTACTTTACATATAGAAGATATGCATGTTGTAAAGTTTGCAAGAATGGTAAGAAAATCAGGAATAAATCTGCCAATCGTTTTGCTTGCTTATGATAACCGCGAAAGAAAAGAATTAACAACTAATTATGACACTTCAATTTTTGAACGGATTTTTATCTGGAATGGTGATTATCGTTTATTAATCGGAATTGTTAAATATATCGAGGACAGGGTTAATGTTGAAAGCGATACAAAAAATATAGGAGTTCAATCAATCATAGTAGTGGAAGATAATATAAAATTTTATTCATCTTATCTCCCCATAATTTACACAGAAGTATTCAAGCAGTCGCAGCGGCTGATAAAAGAAGGTATAAATCTTACGCACAAATTTTTGCGTATGCGGGCACGTCCTAAAATTTTACTCTGTACAACTTACGAAGAAGCCTGGTCGTATTATGAAAAATATCAGCAGGATGTGCTTGGTTTAATCCTCGATATAAATTTTAAACATAATGGAGTAAAAGATCCTGAAGCTGGAATCAAATTTGCCCGCGCAGTAAAGGCACAGCATGAAGATATCCCTATTTTACTTCAATCAAGTGATGGCAGCTTCAGAGAAAAAGCCAATCAGATAGATGCTGCATTTGTTCACAAAAACTCACCGAGATTGCTTCAGGAATTAAGACAGTTTATGCTTCAGAATTTTGGTTTTGGTGATTTTATATTTATAAACAATGATGGAAAAGAAGTTTTCAGAGCTACTAATTTATCACAGTTAGAAGAAGCACTAAAACGAATTCCCGATGAAAGCCTTGTTTATCATGCCTCAAGAAATCATTTTTCTAAATGGCTTAAAGCAAGAACTGAATTTTATCTTGCACATGAATTAAGACCTCATAAAGTTACAGATTTTGGTTCAGTGCAGGGATTGCGAGACAGACTACTGACTTCACTTCAGGAGTACAGAAAACTACAGCAAAGCGGAATTATCCTGGATTTTAATAAAGATATCTTCGATACCAAAAACAGTTTTGCAAGAATCGGCGGAGGTTCACTTGGTGGTAAAGCAAGAGGACTGGGCTTTATAAACATACTACTGACAAATTATAATCTTAAGCATAAGTTTGATGAAGTTGAAATAAGCGTACCTTCGGCAATTGTTATCGGCACCGATGTATTTGATCACTTTATTGCGGATAATAATCTGGAAAGTTTTGCATTTACAGAAATAGATGACTTGATATTAACACAAAGGTTTGTCGATTCTAAAATATTTCCTGAAGAAATAACACATAAACTAAGAGAGTTTTTAGAGATTACACATTGTCCGCTTGCAGTACGCTCATCAAGTCTATTGGAAGATTCACAGTTTCTGCCGTTTGCAGGAGTTTACGAAACTTATATGATACCTAACAGCAATCCCGATATTGAAATCAGATTAGATGAATTGCTTCAATCAATAAAAAGCGTATATGCTTCAACTTTTCATTTAAGAGCTAAGGATTATATTAAATCATCTCCATACAGATTAGAAGAAGAAAAGATGGCTGTGGTAGTGCAAAGATTAGTCGGAGCAAAACGGCAGGAGAGATTTTATCCTGATTTTGCAGGAGTCGCAAAGTCGTATAATTTTTATCCAACCGGACCACAAAAGCCAGGTGATGGAATTGCACAAGCAGCTCTTGGTCTCGGAAAAACAGTTGTTGACGGCGGTAATTGTATCAGGTTTTGTCCAAAATATCCAAGACATATGCTTCAGTTCTTTTCAACAAAAGAAACATTGAAAACAGCACAGCAAAAATTCTATGCTCTTGACCTGACTAAAAAACTTGAGCATCATCCTCCAAGTATTGAAGATCAGCTGGTTAGAAGCTACGATTTATCTGATTCAGAGAAAGACGGAACATTATATTCTGTCGGCTCAACTTATTCATCTGAAGATGAAGCCGTTTATGATGGATTATCAAGAGACGGTATAAGAGTAGTAACATTTGCACCAATACTAAAGCACAAACTTTTTCCGCTGCCGGAAATTCTTGATCTGCTTCTTGATTTTGGTTCATGGGGAATGGGCACTCCGATTGAAATAGAATTTGCAGTTAATCTTGAAGTGCCTGCTGGTGAAAGAAAAGAGTTTGCAATGCTTCAGATGCGACCAATGATTCTAAGCCGTGAAAGTGAAGAATTGATAATTGGCGAGATAAATAAAGATGAAACAATTTGTTACAGCACACAGGTGCTTGGCAATGGAGCTGTTAACGGCTTACTGGATATTGTTGTTGTTGATTATGAAAAATTTAATCGTGCAAAAAGTAAAGAAGTAGTTTTGGAGATAAGCAGATTAAACGCAAAGCTTCTTTCGGAAAAGAGACCTTATATTTTGTTTGGAGTCGGAAGATGGGGCACGCTTGATCCCTGGCTCGGAATTCCCGTAAAGTGGGATCAAATATCCGGCGCTTCTGTTATTGTTGAATCCAGTTTTAAGGATTTTGCTGTCGAACCATCGCAGGGATCTCACTTTTTTCAAAACCTCACTTCATTTAGAGTGGGATATTTTACAGTTAATACTGATAATAATTCGTTTATTGATTGGCAGTGGCTTTCAAAACAGAATGCCGTTGAAGAACTTACTTTTACAAGACATCTCAGATTTGATCAGCCAATTACAGTTAGGATGAACGGACATGAAAACCGCGGAATAATTTATAAACCCGGGGTCAGATTTAATGAAATATAAGAATCTTCGTCTTGCGTTTTTGATGGAAATATTTGTCGGCTTTACCACAATTATTTCAATTGCATTGATGGGACCTAAAGGAATAACAGCGCTTGCTTTAATTGCTTTGCGTCCTGTTTTCATGAAACGTGAAGAAATAAAAAATCCTGCTGCTTATTTTCAAATATTTTACAAAGTCTTATCTAACAGTTTGAGTATTATTTCTATAATGTTAATCCTTATCATTATCAGTCTTCAGTTTATTCCTGCTTATCAATCAAAACTGCCTCCTGTTAAAGATTTGTTAACTTTAATCCTGCCGTTTTTTTTGCTGACTCACGGAGTTATCGGATTTATTAATTCATCGGATATAGAAAAAGAAAAAAAATGAAGCTGATGAAAAATTATTCTGATATTTTAGCAGCAATTGTATCAATCAAAATTATCTGTTTATATTTTCCTTTAGTCAGATAATAAGACCGGCTACAAATAATTTGTTCTTCGGCTAATTATTAAATCTTACTTTTGATTAGTAAAAAACAATCAGGAGATAAACATGAAATCCAACATTAAAGCAATAACGATAATAATTCTATTGATCGTCTCTGCTCTTAATCTCTCCTTTGCAACTATAAGAGATGGAGATGAAAGAGTCATTCGGGAAAAATCATTTAATATCGCGGCTGGTAAAAAGATTTTATTGAATACAAGCAGCGGAGATATTCAGATTACTCCCTGGAACAAAGCTGAAGTGTATGTTAAAGTTCTTGGTAACAAAAATGCTGAGGAAAAATTTAATTTTTCATTTAATGCAACATCTGAAGAAGTAACAATTGAAGCAGAAAGAAAAAGCGGCTGGAATTGGTTTTCTAATATTAATCTGAAGTTTGAAATTAAAGTTCCTTCCAGTTTTAATGTTTATGTAAATACTTCCGGCGGAGACATTAAAGTAGCTGGTGTTAATGGTGATATTAAATTAAAGACATCCGGTGGTGATATCTGGGGCGATAGATTCGAGGGAAATTTCTCAGCCAGAACTTCTGGCGGAGATATAAATCTTTTCTGCAATAATGCAAAGATTGATGCAAATACTTCCGGCGGTGATATTGAATTGGAATACACTGGTATTAATCAGGGAATCGAATTGAAAACGAGCGGCGGGGATATTGATATTAAACTTCCGGCAGATTTTAACGCAAAAGCAGAACTAAAAACTTCAGGCGGTGAAGTTGATTGCAATTTAACTTTAAACGAAGTTAAAAAACTAAGCGAAACTAAAATTGATGCTGATATTAATAAAGGTGGAAATCCCTTAGTTGCGATAACTTCAGGCGGTGATATTACAGTCCTGAAAAGATAATTTTTTTATCAGAGATTTTTTCAAAGATAATCTTCAATGTCACGCTGAGAAAATTCGAAGCGTGACATTAATTATTAACTATCAATCTGTTGACAAATCTTATAATAACTTTGCATAACGGCAGCTAAACCTCTGATATAACTTTATTATAGTTCTCGCTTAGTTCGTTTTCACAAATATTTTTTTCTTTTTCCTCCTCCATCTTTTTCAATTTGATTTTAACCTAATACTTTTGAATTTTGAAACATAGATTTGGAATAATATAAAATGCCGAAAAATTTTATCAGCAAATATTTAAGTGAAGAAAACCTGAAAAGCATCTCAGCCGCAATTGGAGAGATTGAAAAGAAAACCTCAGGCGAAATAGTAATTACAATAAAAGAAAAACGAAGCTTGTTCGAAAAATCAAAATCTGTCCGGGAGCTTGCAGAAAAGGAATTCGTTTCGGCAAAAATCAGCAAGACAGATGAGGCAACAGGAATACTGATATTTATAATCTTTAAAGCAAAGGAGTTTTGCATACTTGCCGATAAAGGAATTAATGAAAAAGTTAAACAATCTGTCTGGAATGAAATAGCAGACGATATGAAAAGCAGTTTTAAGCAGGAAGAATATTGTAAAGGAATAATCAACGGAATTGAGCAAGCCGGAAAAATCCTTTCGCAACACTTCCCTATCAGACCCGGTGATATTAATGAATTACCAAATGAAGTAAGAGTTTCTGACTAATCTTACTTTCTGCCTATAATAATTACTGCATTAGAGTAAACAGGACCATTGTAATCCAACCCGACTGAACACATGATATCTGATTTGGTATTAACACTCATTAGTATTCTTTGCGGAGTTGATAGTTCCTGATATTCTTTAAAACTAATTCCATTCCAGTGACCAAGTAACCCTTGACCACAAGTAAAGACATTATTGTAAGATGAGCCATCAATTCTTAAACCCATACTGCTAAAAGCAGCAATCTGTTTTTCTAAGAATAGTTTATCGCTATTTCTTTGTAAACAAATTCCGCTCCAGTTCATTAAAAATACCCTGTAATCATTATCGCACCACAAACTGCTTATTGGTCCCACATAATATCCGTTGTTACGTGTATTACTTGAGCCTTCAAATATTATCTGAGAAATACTGTTCTTAATCTTTAATAATGTTGAAACTCCATGATCATTATTAACACCACAAATCCAAATTGTTTTTCCATCTTGCGTACCTCTTATATCAATCAGATTAGATGTAGTGCCGCTTTCAATTTTTGACCAGCTATTGCCGTTGAAGTAAGCAATACTGCCTTTACCGCCAGCAACATATAAATCATTATTACTGCTTCCCCAGATTTTATTTATTTGATAGGGACCCCAAATACCATTTGGAATTGTAACCGGTTTAAATTCTGTACCGTTCCAATGAATAATGCCATTTCCGCCAAACCAGATATCATTGGCATTAAAAGCACAAACTGATTGAATTGGATAGTAATCCGATCCCTGATAAGTATATGGAATTTTATACATCTCCCAGCTCGAACCATTCCAATTTAAGGCATTATACATTTCAAAATCCGGACTGCCAAGTGAATCATTAGTATAAATTTCACCAACAGCCCAAATATTGTTTTCATCAATTACAGCCGCATCATTAAGTACACTTCTGCTATGCTCTCCAACAGTAAAAGTCTGCCAGATTAAGTTGTGACTCGTTGTATCTAATGTAGTAAAAATGAGCGGGTTGCTGTTTAACTCTTTTCCGTCAACATAAGTAAAAGCATCAAACCTGTAACTTGTGTTTGGCAATAAATCATCAAAATAAATTACACTGTCCGATTGACCTATATTTATTGTTTTAATAATCTGTCCGTTTTTTTTCAGATAGATATTACTGGTCTTATCATTATTGCCGATTTGAATCTCAATCCACGCTTCAGTGCAGGTATGAGCTTTTAATCCTAATCCAAGAGCAGAATCAGGAAAAACTACCTGGCTATGGCAGGAGATTAAACAATAACCCAAGGAGATAAGAATAACAAATCCGGCAAAAATCTTCATAAAAAATTTCCATCAAAATTTGTTGTATAATTCCAAATAAATATCCCGAGTATTAAACGGATATTTAATTTAGCCTCAGCAGCAAAAGAATAATTAAATTATTTAACTGAGCTTTTCTATTCGCTTTGCATTTCAAGCTCATAACTCTCACGGTATTTTTTAATCCCGTTAAAAACATATTCAGCAAATTTCTGCTGTCCGGAATCAGAACTTAAATGTTTTGCATCGCCCGAGTTGGAAAGGAATCCGCTTTCAATAAGCACACTTGGCATTGAAGCACCAACCAGAACATAAAAGCCAGCTTGTTTTACACCGCGTGAATTTAATCCGGGATGCTTTACAAATTCTTTATGCAAATATTCTGCAAATTTTTCCGAATATTTCATATAAGATGAATGTGCCATACTTACAAGGATAAAATTTTCGTCAGTAAGTTTTTCATATCGGTTAGGATTTTCTTCATATTGGATAACACTGTTCTCAAACTCAGCTATTGCAATAGCTTCTTTTGTTCTGCCGGGACGAAGCAGATAAACTTCAAATCCATTTGCATCAGTCGGTTTTTTAGGAGTTGAATTACAATGAATTGAGATAAATAGTTTTCCATTATTTTCATTTGCAATTTTACCGCGCTTATAAAGATCAATAAAAATATCTGTCTTTCTTGTATAAACAACTTTTACATCTTTCATGTTTTCTTCAATCAGTTTCCCGAGTTTAAGGGCAATTGAAAGATTTATATCTTTTTCTTTTGCTCCATTTACACCGATTGCACCGGCATCTTTACCACCATGTCCGGCATCAATAACAATTACATCAAACTCCCATTTATCTTTTAACCTGTTAATATTTTCATTTTTCTTAAACAGCTTATTATGGATTGTTATCTGAAGATCATTACTTTTTTCAATGTTAATAACTTCGTTTGTTGTGTACTCTTTACTGACCGTTATTTCAAAAACCGCATCATCGCCGATATTTTTTGCATCTATTTTTCTAACCACCCCTTCTTCACCAATAAACTTAACTCTTTCAGCATCAACTTTAACTTTTCTGAATGTCAGTATTAATGTATTATTCTTAAAAGCACTATGATAAGACGGAATTCTTTTATTGGATTTTATTCTGATTAAAGTTCCATTGGCTTTCTCGTCCAGTGCAATTCCGGTAATATTAAAATCTCCGGTAGTCTCTGTTGTTATTGATTCATCTTTTACTTTCCCAATTAAAATTTTATTGGGTGCTTCAAATGACAAATCCTTACCATACGCCAGAGATAGAGTGCTTAAACCATACTTAAGAGGAACAAATACTTTATTGTTTATAAGATATGTTGATGTTGGTAGCTGAATAACTGTTTGAACGGATGTGTTTTTTTCTGTTAATATAAAGAACGGATTTTTTGCAGAAGCCTTTAAAGAATATCTGTCAAACTTCAGCTCGATTTTTTGTGCATCTTCATTATAATAGTAATTGATAACAAGAGCATCGGCAAAATCCTTTAGTGAAAAATATACAGTTCCTTCCCTTATATACGCAGGAATATTTTTCATTCCTTCTTTTGTAACAATTAAAACATTATTACCATCCTGCCCAAAGGAAAGGAATGAGAATACTACTAATAAAATGATTAGAAAAGATTTCATTACACACGTTATCTGATAAAAGGAAAAATCTGTCCCTTTTTCTTTTTAAAATCTTTAAAGCTATCGCCAAAATGCTTTTCGAGAAGTTTATCTTCTAATGCTGCACGCTTAAATAAAAAAGGAATCTGAATCAGCGCAATCGGTGCAAGTATAAAACTTAATGTTGCAACTGCTGCTCCGATATCCATTAAAAACTGAGATAAATACTGAGGATGTCTTACAATTTTAAAAGGACCATTAGTAATTAATTTGTGATTTTTTTTAATTGCAATATCCTGAGAATAATTTTCGCCAAGCGTTTTAACAGACCATATCTGCACCCAGGAAAAGAACAGGTAAAAAATCAACCCGGATATTCTTATTATTTGATTTTCCTGTTTGTATTCCAGAGTTCCAACCTGAAACAAACTAATAATCAAAATAACAAGAGTAATTGTAGATAATAACAGCGGTAAAGTCTGAAGATAAGTTTTCGGCTTATCTTTGAAAACACCTATCTTCTCTTTAACCCCTTGTTTTGCCGCTCCGATATTAGCACTAAAAGTAGCAATAATGTTTAAACCGATTATAATATTTATAGGATCCATATATAGTTAAATTTATTTATCACCTGCTGGACAAAAAATATTTCTTTTAAGTTTTAATCTTCATTATTGTATTGGTGATTAAAGATTATACTTCTCTTCCGTATTTTTTCATAATTTCAGTCCATTCCTCCAAACTAAGCTGCTCAGATTCATCAATCAGCATTATCGGTATATCATCTTCAATGCGGTATCTTCTTCTGGTGTTTTTGTCAACTGACACTAAGGTGTCGCCATCAAGAACAAGATCTGCTTTAGTTTCAGGGCAGCATAAAATATTTAATAATTCTTTACTTATCATATAACACCTAAAAACATTAAAATTTTTTTTACTGACTTCAATTTAACAACAAATAATTAAATGATTACATTCTAAAATGTTAATTGTTGCTCTTTAAGAAATTTAAAAACAAATAATCTTATTGTGATGATAAAGTATTTTTCTTAGTTTTCTATTAACAATCAAACAAATGATTTATCCGATGAATTGTGACAGTAATATTTAACAACTTAACAGGAGTATTTATGAAAAGAAATATTTATCTGCTCATTTTTTTTACAACACTCTTTTTTAGCTGCGGTGAAAAGAAAGAAGCTCCCATAGACGAACTTGCAAATAAATCAAAGGATCTGGAAGAGTTTGCTGATAAAATGAAAGAGGTATCTGAGGGATTTACAGAGGGGAAAAAAGTTAATCCGGTAGATTTTAGGGAGTTAAAAGCATTATTGCCTGAGGCAATTGCAAGTCTGAAGAGAACTGATATTGAAGGAGAAAAAGTAGCAGCAATGGGAATGAATATCTCTACTGCAAATGCAGATTATTCAGATGATCAAAACAATCAATCAATTGATCTTAAAATTACTGATATGGGTAACATCGCCGGTTTATCAGGCTTAGCTGCTTATGGATGGTATATGGTTGATATTGATAAGGAAAATGAAACCGGCTATGAAAAAACAACAACCTTTAAAGGAAATAAAGCTTACGAAAAATACAATAACCAGGATAAGTATGGAGAGTTAAGTATTCTGGTTGCAAAAAGATTTGTTGTTGAAGCAAATGGAAATAATGTTAGTATGAATGAGATTAAAGCTGCTGCTGAGATGATTGATTTTGGTAAACTTGAAAGCTGGAAGGATTTTGGAGTTGAACAATAATTATCATTAAACATTGGTACGAATCAAACAACTAATTATAGGAGATGAATATGAATCTTGTTGAACGTGCTAAAAATATTCTTATTACACCTAAAACTGAGTGGGAAGTAATAAAGAATGAACAAACCACAACAGCAGAACTTTTTACAAAGTATGCAATGATACTTGCGCTGATTCCTGTTGTGGCTACTTTTATAGGTCAATCACTAATCGGAATATCTTTAGGTCCTTTCGGATCTTATAAAATTCCGGTTACGAGCGGATTGATCTATGCAGTTGTATATTATATTTTAAATCTTGCTGGCGTTTATCTCATAGCTTTTATTATTGATGCTCTTGCACCTTCTTTTGGTTCTACAAAAAATATGGATGCATCATTAAAGGTAGCAGTATATTCCTACACTGCAGTGTGGATAGCTGGAATTTTCAACATTATTCCGATTTTAGGAATACTTGGAATTTTAGGTTTATATTCTTTGTACCTGATGTACTTAGGATTAAAGATAGTGAAAGATACTCCACAGGATAAACTTATCGGCTATCTGATAGTCGTTATAATAGTTGCAATAATAATTTATTTTGTTATTGGACTTGTGGTTGCCGCAATTGCACTGCCGAGTTTTGGGAGTCTTGAAGGTTTAAAAGGATTTGATTTCGGTAATTAATATTAGTTTTATTAATTGATAATGCCTGCGTTAGTGCAGGCATTATTTTTAAAAATCGCCCAGTAATTTTTGGATAGCCAATATATCTGTTTCCGAATTGATTTCTTTAAAATACTTCATTGCAAGATTTAAATACCTTTTACTTTCTGTAATTTTATCCATCTGTTTATATAAAAGACCTAACTCCTGATATGTTTCAGCCAGATTTAGCTGATTACCTGCTTCATCATTTAAACGCATACTGGTTAGTAAATAATTCTCCGCAAGTAAAAAGTTAGAAACATTTTTCTGAATTATGCCTTTTATTTTATAAACATCTGCAATCGTAAGTTTATCATTTAATTTATGTGATACTTCGAGTGACTTATCTGCAAAAGCATTTGCAAGCGAATAGTCATTTAAACTTGAATAAACAGAAGCTTTGCTTAGATATACAATTCCTATCTGTTGTTGATAATTTGTTTCAATTCCAAGAGCAAGGCTTTCATCAAATTCGTTTAGTGCAAGTTTATAATCACCTTTTTTAAAATAAACCATACCGATATTTTGATGAATTTCAGCAATCCGTTTTTTGTCATTCACTTTTTGGTAATTAACAAGTGCTCTTTTAAAGTAAACGAGTGCTTCATCAAATAGCCCTTTAATACTCTTAACAATACCGAGATTAATCTCGATTTTTCCTTTTTGGGTATAGTTTAATTCGTCATTTGATTTTTCAAGTGCTGACTCAAAGCTTTCAACTGCTTTCTGAATATCTCCAAGATCGCCATAAACAGTTCCGAGCAAGTTTTCACATTTTGCAATTCCCTTAACATCGCTTATTGAAGAGAAAAGTCCGATTGCTATATTGATCGATTCAAGACAATTTTGCCAGCTTGCTTGTCTGCTGTAAATCTCACCTATTAAAAGATGAGCATTTGCAGCAAGATTCGCCATATTGCGGTCATCTTTTGTAAGATTTATAATCTTTTCATTTACATCTATTGCAGCAGAAAACTCGCCATTAGTAATTGAAGCCTGCCCTAAGTAAAGAAGCAAAGAAAGAAATTTTTCTCTCTCAAGTTTGTTTTCTGCAAAAGTAACCAGTAGATCAATTTGTGATCTGTAGCTTAGTCCAGCTTCAACTTTAAAATCAAGGGAATTTTCTTTCTGAAAAACCTCTGTATTTGATTTACTTTCTAATGAAGAATTGAAAATATACTGGAACTCATCAACCTGGTTTTTACTGAAAAAATCTGGTAGAACTTCTGATATGCTTTTATTGATTTTATCCGTCACTTTTTTGTATTTAGTTTTAAAATTCTGTTAACAAAACCATATATTTTTGACAACACTTATGCCAAGTAACTTGTGAATGTTGAATGATTGAAAACATATCTTTATCACATTTTTTCTGCTTTTCAGTCATTTTTAGCGTGTAATTATTGCGATAGTAAAAAATATTTAACGTCTCAATATCAAACAAAACTATTTAATATTCATTAAAATCATTCTTACTATTATCGGATAAAACAAAGATTTGTTTAGTCTTATAGCTGAATTTTTTTAATTTATAGAAGAATTTGAGAATTTGTTGAACTTAATAATGGATTAAATATGAAAACATCAGATTATCTGGTAAAAGCGAATAGTAAAATTAAACTTTCTGCTTATTCCACAAATAATACTTCGGATATTAAATCCAAAGATGATGCAAAAGAGCTTTTAAAGGAAAATATTGATAAAATGACCGGACTTCAGGATAAGCTTTATGCTTCAAACAAGTATTCATTGCTGATTATTTTTCAAGCTATGGATGCTGCCGGAAAAGACAGCACGATTAAACATGTTATGAGCGGTCTTAATCCACAAGGGACACAAGTTTATTCTTTTAAACAGCCATCTAAAGAAGAACTGGACCACGGTTATTTATGGAGAATTAATAAAGCACTTCCTGAAAGAGGCAGAATCGGAATTTTTAACAGATCGCATTATGAGGAAGTGTTGGTTGTCAGGGTACATAATCTGCTAAAGTTTCAGCAACTGCCTTCTGAACTCGTAGATGATAAAATCTGGCAAAGAAGATATGAACAAATAAATGATTTTGAGAAGTATCTTCATGAAAACGGAACTATTGTACTAAAATTCTTTTTGAATGTTTCTAAAGACGAACAAAAGAAAAGATTTCTTAAAAGAATTGAAGATCCGGCTAAGCACTGGAAATTTTCTGCTGATGATATCAATGAAAGAAA
>ERZ795032.503-NODE-503-length-42184-cov-5.523654_pt1 | contig 42184 bp, 39 predicted proteins | sample MGYA00375124_ERZ795032 | MGnify/ENA primary metagenome ERZ795032 (study PRJEB30167, sample SAMN05720154) | activated sludge metagenome | isolation source: Anaerobic digester | place: China | collected 2015-12-16 ...
CTGATAGGCCGCGCCGGACGAATCGGTATAAAAATTCAATGCGCTCTTATATAAGTTCACTTGCCAGATTATAACGCTGACGCCGGTCATGTTTACTTGTCTGGCCATATTTGCTTTTCCTACCATGTTTATTTGTCGTTATGAGCGTGGCGGGCATTGTGCTGCTGTTTGACTTTCTGCACCTGTTCAAGCAGGGCGAAGCCGTTTTTGGCGTCGGGTTCGAGATAATGCCCTTCGCTCCATTCGTTCCATGATGAAATCATCACTGCAGGGTGGGGGAACTTCGATTCATGGCAGGCAAAGCTGGCGGCGGCATCGAGAAATGCCCCGAACGCTTCGGGTGTATTGCCGGTGATTATCGGTGACCATGGGTATCTCTGCGGTTTCTGTTTGCCGTAATCGGCAGCGCGGGCGTTGGCATCCCAGCCAGGACTGACCGAGGGCACGTAGGGCAGGCCGGTGGCCGGCTGATACTCTGCCCATTGTTTCTGGCGCAGAGCGGCGCAGGCCGAGAATTCCTGCAGGTAATCGCCTTTCCAGTCGGGTAGGAAAACATAATGCGTAACACTGTCGAAACCAATTTCCTTGAGCAGCGGCTGATGTTCGGCAATCGGGTCGATGGCAACGAGATGCAGTTTTAAACCCATCTCTGCCAGAATTGTCCGGGCTTCGGTTATCGCTCTGGCGGCGGTTGCCGGGCCGAGCTGCCTGATAAAGAACGCCGTATCGAAAATACTGAGATAGCAGGCACCGTCAACCTTAAAATAATCAGGCTGCACAAAATACCGCCCGGCCACGAACCTTATAAAATCACAAAAATCGGCCGGATCGGTATAAACGAGGCGCGACGGGTCGATCAGCTGGGCGGCAGCATCTTTTACCGGCATCACCTTGCGCGGCATGCGGTTCGCCCACATCAGGGCAAATCGAGTTTTACCGCGACTGGCCCGGCCGAGAAAGCCCTGGTCGAGAGCCCCTTCGAGCAGGCGTTTGCCGCGCGACCAATAATAGGCAAACACAAAGAAATCGACACCGAATTTTTCGGCCGCGTCGGTCTTTTTTGCGAAGACTTCTGGGTCGGCCTCGTTTTCGGCTCCCCATAGCGGCAGTTTTGGCTGATCGTGACCTTCAAATGATGGACGACAGTCATATACCAGCTGCCATTCGCTCCAGCCGCGCGGAAAAGCCGCGTCACGCACCCGGCAGTGGTGCCAGCCGGGGTAGTAGTAAGCGCCGATTTTCAGGCCTTTATCGTTCACAATACTGCTTCCAGAATGTTCAGGCCATGTTCGAGAAGTTTCAGATCAGCCTGACTTCCCATGTGCCCGATCCGGAAAACTTTGCCGGCCAGCGGCCCGTAGCTGCCCGCGATGGCCAGGCCGCGCTCACGGCAGCGGCGATCGAGTTCTTCCCAGCTGAGGCCTACCGGAATATTTGCAGCGGTAACCGTCGGCGATTTAACCGCAGCAGCAGCCGGAAACAGCTCGATTCCCATTCTTTTCAGGCGGTCGACGCAGTAGCTCTGAGCCTGAACATGGCGGTCGAAAACCGCTTCGAGGCCTTCCTGCAGTATCAGGTCAGCAGCGGTCGACAGGCCTGCCAGGCCGTGCCAGAACATGGTATTCGGAAAATAGAAATTCTTCTGGGCCTGTCTGAATGGTTTGAAAGCGTCGTAGCCGGCGTAGTTGACCCGGTCGATGATTTCCCAGGCCGGTTCGCTGATCGCGACGAAAGTCATATCGGGCGGTGCCGACATGCACTTCTGGCTGCCGTTCAGGCAGAGGTCGATGGCATAAGCGTCGGCATCGACGGCGACACCGGCGGCACTGGCGACCGTATCGACGCAGAGAAGCGGCACACCATGCGCTTTTTTGATGCGGGCGATTTCTCCGAGCGGGTTAAGTGTACCTGACGGTGTTTCGCAATGCACGGCGGTGATCATCAGGGGTTTGAATTCGGCGACGATTTTTTCGAGTTCAGAGCAGTCGGCAACCGTTTCATTATAGGACAGGGCGAAGCGTTTGACCTTGGCCCCGACGGTTTCAGCCATGTCAGCAATGCCGTAACCAAAAACGCCGGTGCAGACGGACACGACGCGGTCACCGGGTTTGAGGCAGCTTTTCAGGGCGCCCCAGAGGCCGAGCATGCCTTCACCGGTCTGAATCATGACCTGATTACGTGTGCCAAGTATGGTCTGCAGCTTTTTTTCGGTGGCGTTGTAGAGTTCGAGGTATTCGGTATCGAGATCGGCAGAGCCGTAATTTTTATGGTAGGCGGCGAGCACCTTGTCGGGAACGCTGACCGGCCCGGCGACGAAACTGGCGGTAATTTTGCCCATATATTCCCCCATGTTTTTGAAAACGTAAAAAAACCTTTACCATAATGCCATAAAAGACTTGGCAAATGCACAAAATTTGATATACTGGATGTACAAATACAAAAATAAGTGTGAGGGTAGCAAAGTATGAAGAAAGAACATCTTGATATCGTCTGGGATTCATGCAGCGAACTTGAAAGAGCCAACATAACCTTCGGGGAATTCCTTGAAAAGCTCGGTCGCGCCATGGAATCAGCGACCGTCGGCGAAATTCAGCTGATCAGCGAAATGTCGCGCAATCTCGAAGTGGCACTGGTCTCTGGTTCAAATGAAGAGATTTTCAAACTTCTCGACATTCTAAAAACCCAGGTCGCCGACCGAATCCGCAACCACCGCTGACGGCGTTCCAATTTACTTTCGGGCATACCTCTGGTATGATGGCTTTTTGCTGTACGGAAATCCGCGATTTAACGGTTAAAATACCTTGACAAATACTCCCAGATACATTAAACTGCTCGTTACCTACGACGGAAGTGCCTTTTTCGGGTATCAGTATCAGCCGCACATACCAACGGTGCAGGGTGAGCTTGAACGGGCGTTCAAACTGATAACCGGCGAAAAAAGTCGCGGCGTCGGGGCGGGTCGGACAGACACCGGTGTTCACGCGGTAGAACAGGTGGTTCTTTTCAGAACTGAGTGTCCGATACCGGTTGAAAAATTAATCATCGGAATGAACAGTGCTTTGCCTGGTGCACTCAGGATCTGCAGGGCAGAAGAAGTTGAAGAAAGCTTCCATCCATGCTTTTCGGCGCGCGGCAAGCATTATCGATACCTCTATCGGCTGGTCAATACCAGATCGCCTTTCCTTGAAAGGTTTTTCTGGCAGCTTGAACAGACGCCGGATGTAGCGAAGATGCATGAAGCAGCCGGGCTGCTGGTAGGTGAGCATAATTTTGCGGCTTTTGCCAAATCCCCGCATCAGTATGAAAGCACTGTTAGAACTGTTCTTGAGACCAGCGTTGTTCGAACGGATGAGTTAATCATCTTCGACGTGATCGGCACCGGGTTTATGCATAACATGGTGCGCAACATGGCGAAGGCTTTGCAGCTTATCGGAAGCGGCCAGATGCGGTCTGAAGAAATTCTCGAACTGTACCGTAATCAGAATAGACGAAGACTTGGCGCCCCTGCACCGCCCGGTGGACTTTATCTGATGAAAGTCATGTATTAACCGAAAAGGAGGAAAATCGGTGAAGACGTTCTACGCTAAGAAACCTGAAGTAAATCACGACTGGATTGTTGTTGACGCCAAGGATATGCCTCTCGGCCGCCTGGCTTCCCAAGTTGCTGCCCGCCTGCGCGGCAAGCACAAACCCACTTTCACCCCGAACCTTGATTGTGGTGATTTCGTAATTGTGGTCAATGCCGACAAGATCGTTCTGACTGGCAAAAAACACGACGATAAGCTTTTCCACTGGCACACTGGTTACACAGGACACATCAAGTCCGTAACTTACGGCCAGCTGCTCGAAAACACTCCGGACAAAATGCTCTGGATCGCTGTTAAGAGAATGCTGCCCCGCAACAAGCTGAGAAAAAGATATCTTGGCAAACTCAAAGTTTACGGTGGAGCTGAACATCCCCACACTGCTCAGCAGCCCAAAGCCGTTAAGCTTACCAAATAAGGAAGGAGGAAAATAATCATGGCCGAACTGTTTTTCTGGGGAACCGGTAGAAGAAAATCCGCAACCGCTCGCGTCCGCATCTGCAGAGGCGAAGGTAAAATCATGGTCAATAAAAGAGCCTTCGAGGATTATTTCCCGATTCCTCTGACCCGCAAAATCATTGTACAGCCCCTTGCCACCACTGAAACTCTTGGCAAGTTCGACGTATACGCCAACATCGCCGGCGGCGGCAGCACTGGTCAGTCAGGCGCCCTGCGCCATGGCCTGGCCCGCGCTCTCGTTAAATTCAACGAAGAATTCCGCTCACCGCTGAAGAAAAATGGCTACCTGACTCGCGATCCTCGCGAGAAAGAACGCAAAAAATACGGTCTCAAAAAAGCGAGAAGAAAACCTCAGTTCTCAAAACGCTAAGACCTTACAAAACGCCCCTGTTGATTCAGGGGTGTTTTTTTCTTTAGTTGCCCCGCTCTTTGTGGTAGAAATAAACATGTGAGGTGTCATCATGAAAGATAAGGAACTGATTGAAAAAGCGATCGAAGCCAGCAAACTGGCCTATGCACCCTATTCTAATTTTCAGGTCGGCGCGGCCCTGCAGCTGAAAAGCGGTGAAATTATCATGGGCTGCAATATTGAAAATGCCAGCTACGGCCTGACCAACTGCGCCGAACGCACCGCTCTGTTTACCGCAATCGCCCGTGGCGAAAAGAAATTCACCAAGCTCGCCATTTACGTCGACCGCCCGGCCTTCACCGCCCCTTGCGGCGCCTGCCGGCAGGTAATCAATGAACTCGCACCGAACGTCGAGATTCTTCTCGTCAACAATCGCGGCGAGGTGAAAAAAACCAATATGAAAGAGCTTCTGCCGCTGAGTTTTGGCTCGGAAGATCTCGAAAGCTGATCCTTCGACAAGCTCAGGAACCGATAAAATATGACAGAACAAGGCCCTTCAATTCCAAGAGCGCTCGTAAGAAGCCCGCTGGCGCAGTTCATTTTCTTTGCGTTCACGGTTATCTACGTGCTCAGCCCGGTCGATGTAATTCCTGACATTATGCCGATCATCGGCTGGCTCGATGACCTGGCCGTATTCGTCACCCAGATTTCTGCCTTCGTAATGTACGTCAGAGAGAAGCGCCGCCAGTTTGCAGAAAAAGCCCAGTCACACAATGACGCCGGGGGTAACCATGGCCGTTAAAAAAAGCAATATCCGTCAGGAAGTCCAGGCAGTCGGCTTCTACATCGGTGAAGACGAATACGCCATCTATATTCACAAGGTGCGCGAAATCTACCCGATGACCGAGATCCGAAAAATCCCGAAGGCACCGCAGTTTGTCGAAGGGGTTATCAATTTGCGCGGGCAGATTATTCCGGTTATCGATCTGCGCAAACGTTTTGACATGGCGCCTAACGAAAGCCGTCAGACCGCAAAGATTCTCATCGTCGAGCTCGAAAAAAATCAGGTCGGCATGATCGTCGACAACGTTTCTGAAGTTATGCGCTTCTACGTCGATGAGATCGAAAAAGCTCCGGCGATGTTTTCTGCCAGCATCGATTCACAGTATATTCAGGGCGTTGCCAAGCTCGATAACAAGCTGATCATTCTGCTCGACCTCGAAAAGCTCCTGTCTTTCGAAGAAAAGAGCGTTCTCAAGAGCTTCTCATAAAATGGCCCAGGAAACATCGGAAAAGAGCCGCGGCTGTCTGCGGACAATACTGCTCGGAATCGGCTGCGGGTGCGTTTACCCGGTAGCCATGCTTGTCCTGCTGTTATTTTTCGGCTGGTTTTTCCTGGCTGATCCGGTCGCGGAGTTTATGGCGCCGGTCACTCTGCCTGAATTCGCCGGGCCAGACCAGGAAGACTTCTGGCGCCTCCAGGAAAAGCGCCTCGATCTGGAGAACATCGCCAGTCCGACCCTGATTTTAAAGCCATCCGAGTTCAACGCCTGGCTCAATGCCTGGCAGATTCCGCCGGCCGCCGGCTTCTGTCTGCAGCGGGCCCGTTTCATACCGGGCAATGACTCGGGCACATTTTACCTTATCGGCTCAGGCTATATGCTGCGCAGTATGGTAATTCAGATCGAATTGAAGAAGACGGCTGAGGGTTACGGGGTCGCAGCGATCAGATTCAACCGCTGGCAGGTTCCGGCATCGGGCTGGGTGCGCCGGCAAAGCGAAAACATCATACACAGAATTCTTTCGACAGATAAAGACAGGCTTGCTCTCGATTATCTGAGCGGGCAGGCAGCTTTTTCGTTTGATTCAGAGTCTGTTACTTTGAGTGGTAGATTCTAGTTCCACGTCGTTCCCGCGGAAGCGGGAATTTTGTGCTTAACGTCTTAGATCCACGCCTGCGCGGGGATGAAGAGGTGTGGTGTGGGGATGACGCAAAAACGGGAGGGGAGCATGAGGAAACGTTTATCCGGAATTGCCGCCGCAATGCTGCTGTTCTCAGGCACTTTATTCGGGCAGGCGGCCGATGTTGGCCAGGCAACTCTGCAGTATGATCTATCAGAAGTTGCTCCGGCAGCAACTGTGGATGCTTCTCCCGGAGCGCAACCTCAGGGTATTCAGGCTCCCGGCTCTTCGCCGGCCACTGCTTCGCAAACCAATCTCATCGAGTTGCTGCTCGAAAAAATGGGTAAAAAAGAGCAGAAAATCGTTCGCAGCGTGCTCGAAGCCGGGGTCGAGAACAAGCTGATAAATCTGCAGAAAATCGAAAAGCAGCTCGGCAAATTCAATGTTCCGGCGCTTATCGGTCTCTACTCTGATCTTCGCGCTCTTAAAATTTCGCGGCTCGACTTCAAAAAAATCGAAAACATAAAATCGACGCTGACGCAGATCGACGCGGCCATCAAGAAGGCCGACATTAAAAGCCCTGAATTCGGCAATCTGTCATTTTTTGCCGGTATGGCCCGTGACCGCCTGGCCAGCGTCTCCGATTCTGAAACCGAAAAAAGTCAGCTGCGCGCCGCTGCCATCGAGAACTATTCTGCGACGATCAACGCCCTCGCTGATGATAAAAGTGTGGCCGCCCAGGAAAAGCTTGCAGACTCACAGGAACGCCTCGAAACTCTCAGTCAGCCATTCGGAAAGCTGGTTCCGGTCGAGCCGGCAAAAGGTAAAAGCAAAGCAGTTATAACCTCAGATTATGGCACGCGCATTCACCCGGTCAAAAAGACGAAGCGCTTTCATACCGGGGTCGATCTTGCCGGCTGGAAGTGCAACGGCTGGAAAGTCATGGCGATTGGGCCGGGCCGCGTCGTAAAAAGCGGCTGGGAATCGGGCTATGGCTATTCGGTTGTCGTTTCGCACGAAATTGACGGTCGCATGCTGTTCACGCGTTACGCGCACCTGCAGAAGAAAAACCGCCTGCCGGTCGGCAGTCTGGTTAAATCAGGCGAACTGCTTGGCTATTGCAACAATACCGGGATCTCGACCGGTGCGCATCTGCACTTTGAAGTCAGAGAGACCTCTGCCAGCGGTGAAACCCTTGATCCCAAAGGGTTTCTGCCGCCGGTCGACAGTCTTTAGAGGATACAAGTCATGACTGATAAGATTTTTTGCTTTCGGCGCCGTATAATAATGGTTCTGATGGTTATTTGCCTGATCTGTGGTTTTCAGGCCGTGGCCCAGCTTGACCCGAACAATCCGCCAACCGACGACCTGGATTACGAAGAATTTCAGAAAAAAGTGGCGGCAATGCTGCCACCTCAGCCTGATCTGCTGCAGTTTTCAACGATATATTGTTTTCCGTTTGCGCCCTGGCCGGAAGGCATCGGGCAGGCGGGGGCCAGCTTTGAAGAGGCGTTTCGCGGTTATTCGCTCAAGGTCGACCAGGAGAGGATTCTGCTGCTCGACCGGTCAGGCCGCACAGTTTTTTCTTACGACGGGCGCACAAAAAAGCAGAAGATGGTAGCGACCGACTACCAGAAGAGCAGCCTGCAGTTCGATGATTTTGCCATGTTGCGCGACAACCGGCTGGCAGTTGCCGACAATTCGCGCAATGAGCTGTTAATATTTGCCGGCAACCGTCTCGAAAAAAGACTCGGGTTCGATGGCGACCGCATTCTTTTCAGACACATCGACTTTGTTGAATCTGACAGGCTGGGCATGAATCTGGTTATTTTCGATTCGGGCCGTAACCGTACTTTTGTTTGCGGTCATCGGGGCAATCTGGCCTGGGAAACGGAAGGCAAGGTCGAGCCATGTTTTTATGGCAATTCCCTGATCAGGCTTGAAAAGGGTGACAAAACCCTTCAGATACAGCGACTCAGCGATATCACCCGCACACCCGCTGTTATTGCCGATTACACCTGCGAACCGGCCAATATCATTCTCGACGCCTGGCTGGCCGGCACTTTTGCCGGGCACCTGGCGGTGGTCGTCTACGAAGGGCAGGGTGACGAGGACCACCCCGATTATGCCCGCCTGCTTCTGATCAAAGACGACAAAATGACGATTCACCGATTCATGCCGAACCTTGATTTTCGCCTGCCGCTGCTGACACCTTACCGTCTGCTGTTTGACCGTAGCGGTGCCCGCCTGGTCACGGCCAGACTGTCGCCGCAGGGCATCGAAATCATCGGCGCCACCGTCAGCCTGAAATAGCCTGAGGCAGTCGGCAGAGTCAGATCAGGGAAGCAGCTCAGACAGCCGGTTGCCCGTCTGCAGATAAACCGGGCAATGCTGCATGTGCCCGATGAGGTTGAGCAGTTCGGCGGGTTGCCAGGCGCGCAGGTCGACCGGAGCATGCGCCGGGCCACCGGTCAGATAACCGGCAACCGGAAACGGCCCGGGAAGATGCGAATCGACGATAAATTCGCAGAACCCGGGCTGCAGATTCACCGGTCTGGCCGGGCAACCACCGATCTGTGCCGGAAACTCGCGCGCCGGCAGACCGTGCATGGCGCCAAGGTCGACCTGATACAGCTGGTAATCATGGCCTGACCGCACCGGAAAAGCCCAGAACGCCGTTTCAATCGGAAAACAGGAGCTGCCGCCAGATTCGAGGCCAAGAACTTCATCGCTGATAAATGGCTGGTATTCAGCATAATCACTGTTGATCAGTGACAGCGGAACCACCAGGCTGCTGTGCGGCGATTCGAGTCGGCGCAGATGCCGGCGTAAAGTAAAAACTTCGCTGCTTTCAGGCTGGCGCAGAAGAAAAAAACCGGCGATGTCGATCATCGGAATATTGGTCAGCTGCTCGCAAATCGTGTCGAGACCCCAGTCACCGGCGCCAAATTCGCCAGAACGGGCACGGGCCCGCAGTAGAAACGGCAGGCGTTGATCGTGAATCTGCGCCATATTCGACAGATTGAGACAATCCGCAAAAGAGCCAAGCACCGGCAGCAGGCCTTCGCGGGCATAGCCGGTCTCGGTCGGGCGATAGCCGGGGCGAAGAATTCGCTGCAGCGATGGCGAAACATTGAGAAGAAATGTCGGTGAGGCGCTCAGAACACCTGCAAGACCGTTTCTGATAAGGTCTTCTTCAAAGTGTGGCCAGATTTTCTGCAGAAATGGCAGACCGACGTCGAGCAGTGGCGCCCTGGTGAGGTGTGCGGCAATATTGCCCAGCAGCGTATCGTAGTCGACCCGGAGCCAGCAGGGGTAACCTCTGGTCGCAACGAAATCAGTTGGCCGGTTCATCGTTGGCCGGTTCGGCATCAGCTTTCAGACTGGCATAGTCACGCACGTCATAGCCCATGACTTCGCTGCCCTTGTCGCAGATTCTCTGATAAAGCATTTCGAGAATCTGTTCTTCGTCTTTGCCGGCTTCAAGTTCGGCTTTGGTATCGATGGGTTCAAGAATGTGCACCGACATTTTTGCCGGGCGCGGAAAAAATGTACCGGGCGGTGTCAGCAGGTGTGAATTGGCAATGTAGGCGGGCACGATCGGCAGTTTCTTTTTCAGGGCGAACTTGATGGCGCCGGCCTTGAACTTGCCAACTTTACCCTCACGGTTACGAGTGCCCTCTGGAAACAACCCAAGCCGTTGGCCGTCATTGACCAGTTTCATGGCTGTTTTGATGGCGTGGGCATCGACTTTGGAGCGGTCGACCGGAAAGCATAGGACCTTGCGCAGATAAAAGCCTTTAAAAGGGTTCTCAAACGCCTCTTTTTTTACCATGATAAACAAAGGCACCCTGACGGCGCTGGCCATGATAAAGCCATCCCAGATCGAGGCGTGGTTGGCGACGGTGACAAACTGTTCGTTAACCGGCACCAGTTCGTAATTGTAAATTTTCATGCCGTTGTAAATTCTGAAAAACCAGCGACTGAGAAACTGAGAAATGTCGAACCAGATGAAAGAGGGCGTAGTTTCAGCGATTTTTCCATCGTTGCCACCGCTGGAACCGGCGATATAACGAATGCAGCGAATAACGAGGTAAGCCAGCAGAATAATGGCGAGCCAGGGCAGCACGATCGCCATGATGGTTCCGATGAAGGTGATTATGTCTTCGAGTATACCGATCAGCGGGTTGGCAATACCGCCGGTACCGACGGTAGATGCGGCCCGCAGCCCGGTTTTTCCGGCATGCACCGACAGGGTGGCTGTCTGCGCAATAACCATGGCGACCAGAAGGTAGAACCAGTGACTGCCGCCCGGGATCAGTGCAAAAGTGAGAATTGCCGAAAAGGCGATTTTGGCCGGCAGTTCAAGCCAGTCGAGAATATTGTCGATTACCGGGAACTTGTCAGCGAGAAATTCAGCTGCTGCGGCAACACCCAGGGCTATCAGCACCGGATCACCGGCAAGAAAGGCAAAACTCTCGTTAATTTTAACCATATCGGGAAAAAACCGATAAAGAACCCCGAGTATCAGAGGGGGCATAAAAGCTCTGAATCCGGTCATGGCCGAAAGGCTCAAACCGGTGAATACGGGAAACAGGTATTCCATGGCTTTTCTCTTTTCCTTGTCAGTCTATTCTGAGATGCCAGTATATTACATATCTGCCAAGGTTTCAAACAACCTGGCGGATTTTTCAGCGCCAATGCATTAAATTGCGTCATTGCAACGAAGTGAGCAGGCTATCTTCGCAGGAGGCGGCGCAGGTCAGAAAATTCGCCGGCGATCGAAAAATCACGCTCTTCGGGCACTTTGCCGGCGGCCAGTTCATGCATCATATACAGCCGCAACTGCAGCCACTGTCGTAATTTCGGCATTTCGGCCATTTTTATTTCGTAATCAAGTGGTTCCAGGGCAGCGGTGTAATTGCCGGTCTTTCTGGCGAGCAGATACAGACAGAGATGATAGTAGTCTTCCTGCAGCAGCGACTCGTGGCCAAGACCGACAAGGGTCATCTGCAGCTGCTGCCCGGCCCGCTGCGCAAAATCGACTGCTGCCGGGCCGGTCGCCGGATCGATCTGAATATCTGATTCGAGACGGTTCAGAGTAATGTTGACCGCCTGTTCAAGAGTTTTCAGCTGACTGAAAACAGATTCGGCGCCGGCCGGCTGATTGGATAAAAAGAGCAGCAGCAGCGCAAAAGAGGTCATGATCTTCTGATATCTGGTTAGCATCAGGCTCATATACAGCAGAATTTGCAGGGTTGTCAAATCGGCAGCTTTTGATTAGAATTGAAGCTGCCCTGCTTTTTCGGGCAGGCCGCACCAAATAAAGAACAGGAAACACGCATGAATCTGATATATCTGTCGCCGCATTTTCCGCCGAACTTCATCAATTTCGTGGTTGGTCTTGCCAATCGCGGTATCAAGGTTCTTGGTATCGCCGAAGAACACCCCGACAATCTCGAAGAAGGGCTGAAAAATTCGCTTGCCGACTATTATCGCGTCGATAACCTCGAAGACTACGAGCAGGTGTACAGAGCTGCGGCTTTTCTGATTTTCAGACATGGCCGGGTAACCCGCGTCGAATCACACAATGAACACTGGATGATGCACGAAGCACGGCTGCGCGAAGATTTTAACATCATCGGCCCAGACGTTGCGCAGACACTTAAAATCAAGCGCAAATCAGAAATGAAGAAGATTTTCAAGACCTGCAAAGCCCCGGTTGTCGACGGCGAACTGATCGAAAGCGAAAAAAGTCTGAAGGCTTTCATCAAAAAGCATGGCTACCCGGTTTTTGCCAAGCCCGACGTCGGAGTCGGCGCCATGGCCGCCTTTAAAATCGACAATGACGACGATCTGGCAATGTTCTGGAGCCGAAAACCGGCCGGCGACTATTTTGTCGAACCCTTTATCGACGGTGAGCTGATGACCTTCGACGGCATCGCCGACCAGGATGGCGAAATCGTGTTTTACTCGTCGCTGCGCTCGATCAACGGCGCCTACGATCTCGTCGCCTACAACCAGGATCTCAGCTTTTACATCGTGCGCGATATCCCAGAAGATGCGGTCGAAATCGGCCGAAAAATCGTTAAAGACTTCGATATCCGCGCCAAGTTTTTCCATCTTGAATTTCTGCGACGCCGCACCGACGGCAAGCTTTTCGTTCTCGAAATGAACTGCCGCCCCCCCGGAGGCTACACCGTCGACCTGATGAACTATTCAGCCGACGTCAACGTCTACCAGGAATGGGCGAACATCATCGCCGATAACCGCTTTCACGCGAAAATAGAGCGCAAATACAACGCTGCCCACATCGCCCGCAAAGCCGGCAAGAACTATCGCCACAGCGTCGAAGAGATTTTTGCGCGCTTTGGCGAGAAAATCGCCGCCCACACCCCGGTACCGCTCGTCTTCTCTGAAGTTATGGGCAACGAAGCCTTTCTCGTGCGCTCACCCGAGGTGAACGACATCTTCGACATGATTCATTTCATTCAGGCAACGGTCTGAGTGTTCAGCCGCATCAGGAAACCAGCCATCGAAGTCTCGGTGATCATACCGGCCTTCAATGCTGCGGCCTGCATCTGCGCCTGCCTCGATGCCCTTAGCGCCCAAAAAACCGATCGCGAGTTCGAAGTTATCGTCGTTGACGACGCTTCGACCGATGATCTGTCTTTTATAACGGCAAAATACGCTGACAATCTCCGACTAAAGCTGCTTAGACTGCAGATAAATTCTGGGCCGGGTGCGGCACGCAACGCCGGGGCGGCTGAAGCTGCCGGCAACATTCTTGTTTTTACCGACGCTGACTGTGTTCCGGCTCCCGACTGGCTCGAAAAAATTCTGGCATCAATGGTCGACCCTGACGTCACCGGGGTAAAAGGTGTCTACCAGACTTTTCAGAACGATCTCTGGGCCAGGCTGGCTCAGCTCGAGTTCGAAGAGAGATACGAAAAACTCGCTTCGCATGGCGAAATCGATTTTATCGACACCTACAGCGGCGCTTATCGAAAAGCGGCATTTATGGCTGCCGGCGGCTTCAACCCTGAACTGCGACAGAACGAAGATGTCGATCTCGCATTTCGCATTAAAGAAACGGGCGCCCGCTTTCTTTTCGCCCCGGAAGCAAAAGTTGCCCACACGCACCGTGAAGGCTGGCTGGCTTACGCCAGCCTTAAATACTGGCGTGGCTACTGGCGCATGCGCATTTACCGTCAGCACCTGCAAAAAGCCGGCAACGACACTTACACACCCTGGACCCTCAAGGCGCAGCTGGCGTTGCTGATGCTGTTTCCGGTCACGCTGTTTTCAAAACAGCTGCGCTTTCTCTGGAAAGCCGGCTGGCTGGGCACCTGTATCCCGCTGGCACGCCTGGCATTGCCAGAAAGACCGAGCCTGGCAATAATGACGCCGCTATTCTGCCTGATCAGAGGCGTGGCCTTGCTTGCCGGCATGACTACCGGTCTGGCAGCCTGGCGGCAAAAATCTGATTAAAACGGTAAAAAAGCGCCCGTTTCACGGAAAAGTGAAACGGGCGCTCGGTTTAAGGACTTAGTTTGAATCTTTAGGAATGATGGTTTTGCAGAAGCTCTGCACGTCGCTTTTGCCGACGGCGAATTCCATGGCAAAGACGCTGGTGTTCTTGCCATCCTGAACTTTTATAGAGAGCTTGTCGCCAGGCTTAACCGCAGGAACTCCTTCAGCTGCCCGATGTGAGGCGTTGAGCACGAAGTTGATCTGCTCTTCGTTTTCGGGGTTAAGGTGCCCGACCGCTTCAAGACCGTTGCTGGCGTTCTGGAGAACTGCGCGGTAAGAGTTACCGTTGCCGACCAGATCAGCCATCTGTTTTGAAGAGAGGTGTACCAGGAAATACTTGGTCATGGTTTCGAGGTCTTCGTCACTGTGATTCAGTTCGAGATCGAGGTCGACCTGGCAGTGATTGGCCATGATTTCGTCTTTTTCGAGGTAATGCGGCGCGAAGCGAATGATATTCGAGCTTTTCACATCGTAAATCTGGAAGAGGAGGATATCCTGATTGGCAAGCAGGCCGAGAGGCGAGCAGTCCAGATCGATGCTGCCAGCTTCAATCTGGGAAATATTGATCGCTTTCTGCATTACTTTCGAAGTTCTGACATTTTTGACCTGCAGCACTGCTTCTTCGGGGAGAGCATAGCGTCTTTCGCCCGTCGAGAAGCTTATGGTTGCGCGCATACAACGGGTAACGGTGCTGCTTTCGATCGTTTCTTCTTCGAGGTCGGTTCTGGCAATGCGACCGATTTCGTCTTTTTGAATGATGTCGAGCTTGATTTTAGCGTCCTGGTAGTTGGGATTGAGTTCGAGCGCTTTTTTGAAATGCATGATGGCCAGTTCGCTCTTGCCGGCAAGGTTGTAGAAACTGGCGAGTTTTGAGTGCAGATCCGGGAAATTGGGATTGGTGTTGACAAAGCGCTCGTGCAGATCAATAACCGTTTCGAGTTTGCGCATGTAGCCGGTGAGTTCGAAAAGCTTCGGGCGCAGGCCCGGATAAGCCGGGTAGAGGTTGGCTGTCTTGTTGAAAGCCTTGAAGGCAAGATAGAGGCGGCCGGTGCTGTAGAAAACATCGCCGAGGGTAAAGAACAGGCGCGGATTGCGGCTGTCAACGCCAAGAAGCATTTTGATAGCCTTTTCCGGCTGACCGATTTTTGCGAGACAGGTGGCCAGATTCAGCTTTGCTTCAAGGTAGCGGGGGTTTTCTTTCAGAGCCTTATCGAGCTGGGCGGCGGCCTCTTCGAACATTTCGTTGCTCATGAGGATTTTGCCGTAGTCGTTGAGCAGATCGAGAAACTTCGGGTTGGCGGTAATTTTCTCTTTCACTGCGGCAACGGCCTGCTCAAAGCTCTCTTTTGATCCAGAGAGGTGGGCAAGATAACCAAGTGCCACGTGTTGTTTCGGGTCGATGGCAATCGCTCTCTGGAAAGCTTCAAGCGCCTCTGACTTTTTGTCTTCTATCAGGTAGATTTCTCCAAGAAGCTCGCACAGGGGGGCAGATGACTGAGAGTATTCCATGAACGAAAGAAGGTTGCGCTTGGCTTCTTCGAGGTAGCCAAACAACAGGTTGTAACGCACATACTTAACCTGGGACCGGACGTCTTTTGAGCTGATGATCGGAGAAAAATTGCTGCCCGGAAGCGGATGCAGTTGCAGCAGCTGGGTATTGATCATCAGATCGGGATCTTTTTCGCCGAAAATCATCGAGAAAATGCCGCCTTTTTGGGCCTGCGGCTTTTTGAGACCGGTTTCTTTAAGAATATTGCGCACCAGCAGGCGCATTACTTCGCAGTATGGGCTGCTGGGAGAAACATCGTAAACCGGCTTGCCGAACTGGGGTTCGAAATCGGGAACTTTCGGCAGCCCGCCGATAACCGGGTAGGGGAACACCCGGCTGGTTTTGGCGGTTGAGAAGTCGGAGCTGACGTTGTTGCCGAGGAGAATGAGGCGTTCTCTCGGGTAGCTGAGTTTTGAAATGCCATGGAAAAACCTGACATTGTCAGTAACCGTCGATAGATTCGAGAAATTGATCATGAAGAAGACCACGTCAGAGGTGTCGAGAATGGTATAGAGATTTTCGTCGAAAATCGAACCGGTATCGGCAATTACGTAGTCAAAATGCTTCCTGGCTTCTTTGAGAAGCTTGATCAGATCTGAAGAGTGAATCTGTTCGGCTTCAAGAAAGCTGCGCGGCGCGGGAATCGTAAAAAGAGTATCTGCCAGTCTGATGCTTTCGCTCAGCAGGTTGAACTTGGTTTCATCCTGGCGGTATTTGTTAACGATATCGATGATGGAGCGAGGCGAATGAACGCCGAGCAGATGTGTACCACCGCCGAAATACAGATCGAGGTCAAGAAAGAGAACCTTCTTGCCGAGCTCGATCGCCAGCATGCGGGCTAGAGACGTGGCAAACGTCGTTTTGCCGTAGCCGTCTTTTGCCGAAGCCACAGTCAGCAGCTGGCATTCTTTTTTGGCAGTCTGGGGCTGATTGGCGCTCTGTGTACCGGGCCCCGTTGTGATCATGCGGTTTGTCTCGCGAAGACGCGAAGAGAGAGTGGCAAGGAGCTTAAGGCTGATCGAGGGATAGCTGTGAATGAGTCTTTCGAAGTCAGGACCTTCGATGACTATCAGAGAAGTCGTCTGCAGGGTTCTGGCTGAAGCCGAGCGGGTGGCAGCCTTTTCAAAGAAAGCCATTTCACCGAAGTAGTCACCATTTTTCATGATGGCGATCAATTGTTCGCCATTGAGCGGTGTTCTTTTGTAAATTTCAACCTGGCCGGTCTCAACTATATAGATGTTCTTTTCGTAGTCGCCTTCATTGAAAACGGCTTCGCCGCGGGCAAGATGCACTCTGCGGGCGATGCCGGCGATATGGGTGATTTCCCCATGGCTGAGTGACGAAAACAGTTCAATTTTATCAAGTTCCATAATGATCCTATCTTTATGTAGATTTTAGAATCTCACAGGTCAGTATAATATTACCGCGGTTTAGAAGTCAATCTTACTTGCTTGCTTGATAAAAGAGCCGGTTGATTGTATGCTGTAGCTAATCTGAACCGGGAGCAACGTCATGCAAGCCTCAGCATTATCTTTAAATCAGAAGTTTGAACTGAGAAACTACTCTGTTTTCTTTGATATCAGCGAAAGCCTGGCCGCCGAAGAACTGCTCGACAGCCTGGATCGTGCCACCAGTCTTTTTAAACAGGTTTTCAATTTCCAGGATGACCCTTCCGGGGCCTTCTACATCATGAAAAATGAGTCTGAATTCGAAAAAGCCACCGGTCATGCTCCCAAGGTCGGGGAAGCGATACGCCTCGATTACCAGAGCAACTCAATCTTTCTGCTCACCGAAAAGCTTGACAGCGCGATCGGTGAAGTGGCCGCCAGAGAACTCGGGCACCTGTTTTTCAACAACCGGGTCAACGAACGCGAACTGCAGATAAGACAATGGCGCACGCCCTCCTGGCTGCGCGAAGGTTTTGCACTGCAGGCTGCCTACAAAATCCGCAAAGACAGCCGTGAATGGCTGCAGAACGGCTGGGCCCGTCTCCAGGAAGCCCAGAAAGCAAATCAGCTGATCAAGCCGCAGATCATGATCAAAGATATCAATCTGATACCAGATTCCAGCCGACGCCAGCTGGCTCTCTTTCAGTCTTTCTATATGGTTAGACTGCTTCTCGGTATCTATTGTGACAGCTTTTTCGCCAAATACTCGACACTGATGTACGCTCTCGAAGACATGGATTCAGAAGCCTGTTTCCGACAGATCACCAGTTTTGATTTCGAGAAATTCTTTACCCTTTTCAGTGACTGGGTACAGAAAACCAACGCCTGGACAGCCATGGAATAAGGATCAGTTTGATGTCTGAAAACAAGTCAGAAAATGACCCGGGCGCCGATGGCACGAAATTTCTGATTCTTCTGATGGTAATTTCGCTGCTTGCCGGTGGTCTGGTGCTGGTAGTCAAATCTGATTACCGCGTTAAAGACAATCTGCTGTCGAATCTCGAATACTACCCCCACATAAAACAGGAAAAGGGAACGGATTGATGTGCTGACCTTCATTCTTCTCGCCCTTGCCTTTATTTGCGGTATGGCATTTGCCGTTCTCAGCGGTGCCACGGCCAGTGGTCTGTTTCTGCTTCTCACCGGGGTGTTCGGCCTGTGTGCCGCGATTCCCTTCTGGTACCGGCACAGTTCGAATCTGCTTTCGGGCAACCTTGCGGCTATCAGAGAAGACGAAGAGGCTCTACCGGTTCTGACGCTGGTGTTTCTGCTGCTGACTACCGGCTCTTTCGGAGCTTTCCGTTATATTTCAGAACTGCGCCATGACTATCGCGGGCACCTGCAGACTATCTGCGAAAAGCACGACGAAAACACGAACTGGCGCATCAGAGGCCGCATTCTTGAAGAGCCGGTGTTGAAAAACGATCACCTTGAGGTTCTCGTGCAGCCCGAAACGATTCGGCGCGTCGACCGTAAACGGGTCAGGGTCGATGGCGGTAGCGAAGAGAGTCGAAGCCGCAAGAAAAAACCGGAATACGAAACCGTCGTCGACCAGTCGGAAGCCGAACCGGTTACCGGCGGCCTGATTCTAGCGCAGGTTTTTGAAGACACCGACGCCTTCAGAGAGGTCAGGTTCAATCAGATAATCGAAATCGACGGTCAGCTTTCAGAAGCATCTGAACGTCGCAACCCCGGTTCGCTCGACTACAAAAGCCATCTGCGCAACCGTGGCATATTCAGAACGGTCAGAATCGTGCCGCGCAAAGCATCTTTACGAGTAATTGAAGATGTCGAAGGCGGCTCGATGTGGTATCGATTCGCACTGCACGTCAAGACCGAGATATTGAAGGTCATCAAACAGACGATGCCTTTCCCCGAATCGAGCTTTCTCGGTGGGGTTCTTCTCGGCCTGAAGGGTGGACTGCCGGCTAAAATCGGCAACGAATTCAGAATGACCGGCGTATCGCACGTTCTGGCCGTTTCGGGGCTGCACGTCACCATCATTGCCGGTCTGCTCTATGGTATTTTTGCGATGCTGCGGGTGCCGCTGCGCGTTTTTGCTCCGCTCATCGTGCTGTCACTGTTCACTTTTGCGCTGATTGTCGGCTGGCCAAGTTCGGCAGTCCGTGCAGCAATCATGAACAGTCTGTTTGTTCTGTCACGTGCCTACCTTGTCGGCCTCGGCTTCAAGATGTCGGTGCTGTTCTCTCTCTCGGTCGCCTGTATTTTCATATTGTTCATGAGCCCGCTGCAGTTGACCGAGCCGAGTTTCACCCTTTCGGTCATGGCAATCTACGCGCTCGCGATGTTTTCCGAGCCCTCACAGGCAATTCTCAAACGCATGCTGCGCGGGCCTGGTCTGCTGGTAGCAGCTGCCGCCACTTTCTTTTTCTATCTCGCCATCATCGCCGTTAAATCTCTGGTGCTGCATCCGTATTTTTTCCCGCTGACCGGGCTGTATTTTTTCGTGACCCTGTCGCTCGCAAGTCGCCTGTCTGATCGCTCAACTTTTCAGAGCTTCGCTTTCGAAATGTTGCCAGGCTGGCTGCAGTCTTTCCTTTCAGCGCAGGTTGCCATTCTGGTAGCAATGATGGGGCCGCTTTCGGCCTATTATTTCGGGCAGTTTTCGCTCGCTTCACCGGTTGCCAACCTGATTGCGATTCCGCTGATCGGTTTGATCGTTCAACTGGGGCTGATAGCAGGCCTGATCGGGGCCTTTGTGCCGGTGATCGGCATGCCGCTGGCACTGGTGTTGAACGCTGCCAACTGGCTCGGTGTCAAGTTCTTTCTCGGAATGGCATCGTTTTTCGCGATTCTCATTCCGTTTCCGAGGGTTTCACAACCGGGATTCGGGGCTTTACTGGTCTATTACCTGATTCTGCACCTTGCCTATTTTTACAGCGACATCAAAACCTGGGTGCTGGCAATCACCGCCGCCGTTTCCGACCTCTGGGAAGACGACGAGTACCGCAATTCTCTGGCGGCTCTCGGCATTTTCATCATGATCGGCCTGGTGGGCAGCGGAGTGTTTGCTCTGAGCGGAATCGAAAGAACTCCGGACATGCGCCTGACCATGCTTGACGTCGGTTATGGTTCATCACTGCTGCTCGAAGCTGATGGTCGTGTTGCCCTCGTCGATGCCGGCCTGAATGACCCGCTGGCAGGCTCAGACCGTGGCGAGAGAGTCGTGCAGCCAGCCCTTTCCGGCAAGCAGGCCCGTGAAGTCCATGCGGTGATTCTCAGCTCAGCCCTGCCCGAAAGAATTTCAGGGCTGCGCTCGGTAATGGCCAATTATCGGGTCAACAAAATCTATGTGCCGTTTCCGTTGCCCGAAGACGGTCGTAGAATAAGCTTTGAAGACTATGCCCGCACTTTTCTGCACGGCGACCTCAAATTTGAAAAACGACTGAAAAGTGGTATGAATGCAGGAGTTCCGCCATCCTACTTCTGGGAACTCGCTTTCGATTCATATAATCAGCTGATCGAAGATGTCTATCGCTACAAGATTCCGGTGCAGAGGGTCAAAGCCGGTGACAAGATACTTGACGCGGCAGGCGTGATCGAAGTGCTGGCACCGCAGGCCACGACGACCGATGGCAGTTTCCAGCAGTATTATGATGGGCTGATTCTCAAAATTTCGCACAAAGAGCGCAACTATCTGTTTCTGCCGGGCAATGCCTATAAGCTCGAAGAGATTGTCAACTTCAAGCCCGATTTTATTTTTGTCGCTGACCTGCCGTCACCGGTCGAAGCATTCGAAAAGTTTGTCAAATCGCAGAATCCCGAGGGTGTGGCAGTCAGTTACCGGTTTCCGTCGTCGTGGCTGATGGAAAACTACCACCTGGCCGCAACCATTACCTCGCGCAGCCGCAGTTACCCGCAAAGATTCCGACAATGGCCGGTAAAGGTTTACATGACCTCTGAAAGTGGTGCGGTGCAGGTCGATCAGACCCGTAACCGCGTGCAGGCCAGCGTTTTTGTCAAGGACCAGCAGTGATGGTATTAACCCGACTCGAAAAACTGGCGTTCGTTCTGCTCATCACCATGCTGGCGATGGGCGTCATGATGCTGATCGTCAGGGTGACGACCATCAGAAACCAGAATTCTCAGCTGCTGAAACAGATTGACCACATTGCCGGGCTCACTGACCAGACGGTTCTGGTCAAGGGCTCGACTTTCAACGAAACTGAGAACGCCGGCAAGCTCAATCTGAACCGCACTGACCTCAAGAGTATCAGAGCGCTGCCCGAAATGACGCCGACTCTGTCGAAGCGCGTTTACGACTACATCAAAGAAAAGGGCGAGATCAAGGACATGAATGAACTGCTCAACGTTCAGGGCATGACCAAGCGGCGCCTGCGCGTTCTTGAGAATTATGCGACCGCCATTGGCGGGCATTCAGGCCAGGCCGCCTGGGGTGACAAGCTGAATCTGAACTTTGCCAGTGAAGAGGAGCTCAATGCTCTGCCCGGCGTCAGCAAAAAGATGGCAGAAAAAATCATCGAATTCCGCAATCGCAATGGCGGTTTCTTTTCGATCGAAGATCTTAAAGAGGTGCCCGGAGTCACCGAAAAGGCTCTGAAACAGTTCATCAACCTCGTCGAGGTGAAATAGCGGCATGAGCAGATACGGTTACGAACAGAAATCTTTTCAGTCGAAGAAAACCAATTTCGTTTTCTTCATGCTGCTGATTGTCGTCATTTTTGTCTGGGCGCTGGTTCTGAGCCCGGATCACGGCGGTCTGGTCAGCGTCAGTCTCAACCCTGAACTGCGCATCGACTTCGTCAACGTCGGGCAGGGTGATGCGGTTCTGATACGCACGCCGAAAGGCAAGGTTTTTCTGGTCGACGGCGGCGTCAACGTGCCGGTTGCCGATGCCCGGCGCGAAGGCCGCGAACTGATTCAGAATTACCTGCGCAACCAGAAGATTTCAAAACTCGATGGTCTGGTGATCACGCACTGGCACAATGATCATCTCGGTGGCATCATTCCGGTTCTCAGGCTGTTCGAGGTCGACAAAATCTATGAGACGCCGTCGACTTTCAACACCGAAGCCTGGCAGACCTATGACGAAATCTGTAAAAAAGAACGGATTCAGCGTCTCAGCGTCAAGGCCGGTGATGTGCTCGAATGGGGCAATGAGCTGTTCGTGCAGGTTCTCAACCCTGAGAAGCCAGTCAGCTCGAAAGAATACTCAGAGGTTAACAACATGTCGGTCGCGCTGCTGCTGCGTTACGGCAAAGTTCAGACTCTGCTTGCCGGCGATATTGAAGAAGATGCCGAACGCGAGATCATGAAATACGGCGAAGGCATTCGCAGCCAGATTCTCAAAGTGCCGCATCATGGCGCCGATACCAGCGACTATATGCCATTTCTGCAGCTGGTCAAGGCAGAAGCAGGGATCATCAGCGTCGGCCGCAGCAATGCGTTCAGGCACCCGTCACCGCGGGCCCTTTCCCATCATGAAAGGGTCGGAACCAAGCTCTATCGCACCGATCGACACGGCAATATCCGTCTTTTCATTGGCGGAAAAGATACAAGAGATTACAGATTTGTAGTTGACCAGAGACTTTAATCCAAACTATACTTTTCGGGTAATTGAAATAACCGAAAGGATGTATTATGGAAAAAGCGGTCATTTTGCAGACAGAATTCAAGGATGTTGAGAGCTACAAATCACAATGGGAAAAACTCAAGGCCAGTAACCCCGGCCTGCAGAAGATTCTGCAGGAAATCGAAAAACCCGGCACAGCCCTTGTTTTTAGCCACGACGATCCGGATGGCATCACCAGCGGCCTGATTTTTAAACGAGTATTGCAGAAAAAAGGCTGGAAAGTTAATCTGAAAATGCCCGAAGGCTTTCTGCTGCAGCCCGATCAGCTCGAAGCGGCGATGAAGGAAACCACCGGCGCCAAGGCTATCTTTCTGCTCGACAAGGGCACTCTGGTACCCTATAACAATTTTGCCGATAAACTGCCGGTTTACATTGTCGATCATCACCCGACACCCGCAGCTCCCGAAAAATGCACCTATTTTAACCCGAGTCTGCCGGCTTATACCTGGTGTTCAACCTCGATTCTCGCTCACGGTATCGCGGCTCTCGCCGGCGTGCGCGAAGATTTCGACGACTTTTTGTGCATGATGGGCCTCAAGGGTGACTGGGCGATTGAACCGGTCAAAGGCATTCTCGCTGACTTTGCCAAGCCATTCTTTGTCGAATACGGCAAGAATTTCAAGAATCTGCTGACTCTGGTAAAAGAACGTCCGACGATGTTCGACGCCGAACAGCGCGACCATACCTGTCTGCTTTCACGCGTGACCGAGTATGTGCATGCCACAGGCGGCGGCGGGTTCTCATATTTCTACAACGACCGTGAACCGGCGCTCAAGAACGTCAACCACGCCGAATGTATCGCCACTGCCCTTGAAGCCATTGCCGACAAGATGAACGAAGTCAAGAAGATCGAGTCTCTCGATGATTTCGTGAACCTTCTGCCACAGCCACAGCAGGGCAATCTCAAGAAGATTTTCGCCTATTTCCTGCAGGACTGGGAAAGCGCCAACCGCATTCTCGACTCATCGGCCCGCATTCTCAAGCTCGACGAAACTTCGATCTATCTGTTCGTCGGCCCGAAAGTGCCGTTGCTGCCGATGATCGGTTCGATCAAACTGTTCGAACTCAAACAGAACGCCGGCGACAAGCTTGCTCAGATTATCATGGTCAGCTCAGTGAGCAATGATTACACGCATGTATCGGTGCGTGGTTCGGGCGATCGCGTTCATTCAGGCAAATTCTGCGGCGAACTGCAGGATTCAATGCAGAAGCGCTATGCCGATTACAAAGACAAAATCAGCGGCGGCGGCCACCCGAAAGCTGCTGAATGCACTTTCAAGACCGACAAGGTCACCTTCTGCGACGTTCTCGCCAGAGTCACCGAAGTGCTCAGCGAAATGCAGCTGCATGACCGCCTTGCTGCCGCCGGCAAACTCGACGACGCCCAGAAGGCCCGCGCTGACAAGCTCGGTCTCGAATATCTGAAAAAATAAAGGAAACCTGATGTCATTTAAAGAAACCGATTTTCCCGGGCTGATAAAGTATCTCAAGCGCATCGTCGAAGAAGAAAAGGACCCGATGCTGGTCAAAGAACTGGTAACCCAGCTGGTCAAACTCTATGACGATGTGCCGCTCTACCCGGGAATCGTAAATATGTGTATTGGCGGCGTAACCAAAAATGTCAAACCCGAAGAACTCGAAGTCGGGCAGCGCGTCTTCATTAAAAGCGGCGACGACTGTCTGTGCGGCACCGTATCGGGCAAAGACGGCGAAGGCATCGAACTGAAAGCAGTCAAATTGATGACTTCAGAAGATGAACTCGACCTCGGCATGCGTGAAATCAGTCGTGCCACCGTCATCAATACCAATGTTCTCAAAGAAATGTGGCCTTCACTGGTATTCGACAAGGGGCAGAAATAACCATGCAGCTTAAAATCAGTAAAAATGAATTCTATCTGCTGAATGGCCCCGCAACCGTTACCGTTTCCGGCGGCAGCATCGAAATCATCGCTGCTAAAGTCGGGGCGGGCGAACAGGTCGAGGTTCCGGTTGGCAAGAAGATACCACTGCTCGGTATCGAAGACAGCGTCTGCGAAATAGACGCTCCGCCCGAAGCCGTTTCTAAAATGGAAGCCAGCTCGATCCCGGCCGAATGGGATCAACTCGCTGATCGTATCGCCGGCGAGAAGGTCAAAGGCTCGCTGTATAAAGTTCTGGTGCTCGGCGAAGTCGACACCGGCAAAACTTTTTTCAGCACCTATCTGGCCAACCGCCTGCTCGAAAAAGTCGGTAAAACCGCGATTCTCGATTGCGATACCGGCCAGTCCGACATCGGTTGTCCAGGCACTTTCGGCATGCTGGTTCTCAAAAAACCGGCAATCTTTCTGACTGAAATCAACCCGACCTACATGTATCTGCTCGGCGCCCACTCACCGGGTCTGCATTTTGTACCGGCCCTCACCGGCCTGGTCGACATGCTGAAGAAAGCTGAAAAAGACGCCGACGCCCTCATTATCGACACCACCGGCTGGGTACAGGGTGATGGTGGTCGTGCCATAAAAAAAGCCAAGCTCGATATCGTTCAGCCTGACAAGGTTGTGCTGATGCAGAGAAGCGGCGAACTTGAACACCTGGTTCGCCACCTGCCGGCCGACAAGATTGTACGCCTGCCGGTTTCGAAGAAGGCCTCGTCAACCAGCCAGATGGACCGCAAGGAACTGCGCGAGCTGGTCAGTCGCAGATACTTCGCCGGCTCGAAAGTGTTTGAGATTCCGTTCAAACAGGTCTTTACCGACCGCTGTTACTTTCTTACCGGTACAAAAATCGATCTTGAGGGTACCCTTTACGCCGAAAGACTCTCAGGCTGGGAAGGCACCCTGATCTTTACCTCTGGCCCGCTCTTGCCCGAAATGATGAAAAACTGGCCCAAGGACCTCGGAATGCAGCGTATCTTCATTGCCGGCCAGGAAAAGGGTCTGATGATCGCTCTGCTCGATGCCAGTCAGAATATGCTTGCCATTGGTCGCCTCGAAGAAATCGACTTCCTGCGCGACAACTTCCGGATTCGCACGAATTATCGTGGCGACCTCGGCAAAGTCAAAGGCATTCAGTTCGGTTCGCTGAAGATTACCGAGACCGGGAACGAAGCCGGTTTTATCGAACCAGGTTCATTCTGATTCACTGTTAATCTATTATCTCCCACCTCATACCGGGGTGGGAGATTTTATTTTTAGTGCTTTATTTCGCGGTTTTGTCTGTGCATTTTTTGAGCAGATGACAGGTTCGTTTTTTCACAAAATCCGTCAAGAATAGTCTGGTGCAACTTTTGGGTTGAGGGGTAGGGTGCAAACCTCTTCTGACCATGCCCTCAGCGGCATTATTGGCTGAGATCCGCATCGTTGTTGAGGTAAAATTTTTTCTAAAAATCCTTTGACTTTGGTCTCTAAAATATGGTTTAATTTGACCCTCGAAAGCGTCGACTTTTAAATAAAACTTCCCCCTCAAACTCCCTATTTTGGGCATTTCACACCATTCTGTCATACATTGCTTCGTGTACAGTTAAATGGGTCTGAGGTCGCACAGATTTTTCTAAAGGCCACGCAAAAATATCTTTCAGGAGTAACCATGAAGCAGGGTCGCGAATTGCAGTTCATCGAAAATCGCCAGGGCAACATCGTTCCATTCAACCCGGAAAAAATCCGTTCAGCTATCGAGAGAGCCGGCAGAGCCACCGGTGAATTCGGTATGGTTGATTCAATGCGTATGGCCAGCCAGGTGATCAACATTCTGGCACATCGTCATCAGTCTGGTACACCGAACGTCGAAGAAGTGCAGGATGTCGTAGAGCATGTGCTGATAGCCAACAACTATTTCACCACCAACCGCTCTTACATCGTCTATCGTGAACAGCATAAGCAGATGCGTGAAGGTCGCCGCTCTCTCGTCGACAGCATCAGCTCGATCAACGAATATCTCGGACAGCAGGACTGGCGCGTCAACGCCAATGCCAACCAGGGCTACTCTCTGGGCGGTCTGATTCTCAACGTCGCCGGCAAGGTTACTGCCAACTACTGGCTGTCGCACGTCTATACCCCTGAAATCGGCGATGCGCACCGCGAAGGTGACTTTCATATTCATGACCTCGATATGCTTTCAGGCTACTGCGCCGGTTGGTCGCTGCGCACGCTGCTGAATGAAGGCTTCAATGGCGTACCCGGCAAGGTCGAAGCTGGTGCACCGAAGCACTTTTCCAGTGCACTCGGTCAGATGGTAAATTTCCTGGGCACGCTGCAAAATGAATGGGCCGGCGCTCAGGCATTCTCTTCGTTCGACACCTACCTGGCTCCATTCGTCAGAAACGACAACCTCACCTATGATGAGGTTTTTCAGGGTGTTCAGGAATTCGTCTACAACCTCAACGTGCCGTCACGCTGGGGTACACAGACTCCTTTCACCAACCTGACCCTTGACTGGAACTGCCCCGAAGACCTGCGCAGCCAGTATCCGCTCATCGGCGGCAAACCGACCGAATTCACCTACGGCGAACTGCAGCAGGAAATGGACATGATCAATCGCGCCTTCATCGATGTGATGAGCCGTGGCGATCACCGCGGCCGGGCTTTCACCTTTCCGATTCCGACCTACAACATCACCAAAGACTTCGACTGGGAACACCCGAACTGCCAGCCGCTCTTCGAAATGACCGCCAAATACGGTCTGCCTTATTTCCAGAATTTCATCAACTCAGATCTGCAGCCGAACATGGTCAGATCGATGTGCTGCCGCCTGCAGCTCGACCTGCGCGAACTGCTCAAACGCGGCAACGGCCTCTTCGGTTCAGCCGAACAGACCGGTTCGATCGGCGTCGTCACCATCAACCTCGCCCGCATCGGCTACATGCATAAAGGCAATTTCAACGCTCTCACCGACCGCCTCGGAACTCTCATGGAGCTGTCGAAGAAGAGCCTCGAAGTCAAGCGCAAAGTTATTCAGGCCCGCATCGACAGTGGTCTGTTCCCATACACCCGCCGCTACCTCGGCACTCTGCGCAACCACTTCTCGACCATCGGCATCAATGGTATGAACGAATGTATCAGAAACTTTTCTGATAACGCCTATGACATCACCTCTGCCGAAGGCGTCGAGCTGGCACAGAAAATTCTTGATTTCATGCGCGAACGCATCGTGCAGTATCAGGTCGAAACCGGCCACCTCTACAATCTCGAAGCGACTCCGGCCGAAGGCGCCACCCATCGCTTTGCCCGCGAAGACCGCAAACGCTTCCCGGAAATCATTCAGGCCGGCACCCCGCAGGCTGCCTACTACACCAACTCGACCCAGCTGCCGGTTGACTACCAGGGTGACCTGTTCGAAATCATGCGTCACCAGGAAAAACTGCAGACCAAATATACCGGCGGCACCGTTCTGCACCTCTACGTCGGCGAACGCATTCCCGATGCCGAATCGTGCAAACGCCTGGTCAGAAAGTCGCTCTCGCAGTTCAGACTGCCGTATGTCACTGTGACCCCGACCTTCAGCATCTGCCCGAAACATGGCTACATCGCCGGTGAACATCAGCACTGCCCGACCTGCGACAGCATCGAGACCCGCAGAATCGTTGCCGAAGCCCAGAATGAAGGCCGCGAAATCGCGCCAGACGCCGTTGTTCTCAAAGACGAAGACCGCCAGATCTGTGAAGTCTGGACCCGCGTCATGGGCTATTTCAGACCGGTTTCACAATTCAACGCCGGCAAGAAAAGCGAATACAGTGAACGCGTTCTGCTCAATTCACAGGAAATCGTCAGAGAAGTAATCTGAGCGATTCTATAACGAAAAGTGCGCTCGACAGCATCGACCAGTGCTGTCGAGCGATTTACTGAGTTAAACCCGCAATTCTGCCACGATTACAGCAACCCGGGCACCGGCCCCAGGATTATAGAGCACCATAATAAAATGCACGTTCTAAGAGACAAAGTAAGGGTAGGGGGCATGCAGCCCTTTACCATGATCGATTTCCCGGGCCGGCTGGCGAGTGTTCTGTTTCTGCAGGGCTGCAACCTGCGCTGCCGCTTCTGCTACAACGGCACCCTGCTGCCAGGCACCGCCCGCGAACACATCACCTGGGAAGCGGTGATCAACTTCCTCAAAGACCGCCAGGGCTTCGTCGAAGGTGTAGTTTTCAGCGGTGGCGAGCCCTGCATGCAGCCCGGCCTGCTCGACGCGATGCATGAAGTGCGCGAGCTTGGCTACGAAATTGCGCTGCACACGAATGGCTTTTTCCCCGATGTCGTCGAAAAAGCTGTCGAACAGCGGCTTCTTCAGTTCATTGCCGTCGATTACAAGGCACCGATTGCCCGTTACGGTGAAGTTACCGGCCAGAGTGCCAGCGAAAAGTCTTTTGGCAGGGTTGCCGAACTGATTGTCGCCTCAGGCATCAGACATGAGTATCGCACGACTTTTCACCCGCGCCTCATTTCTGAAAAAGAACTGATGACCATGGCCGACTGGCTTGTAGAAAAGAAAATCAGCGGTTTCGCCCTGCAGAAATTCAAGCATGGCGGCGCCTACGACGCCTCGCTGCCCCCCGTGATCGGCCCCTGGATACTCAACACCACGCTTCTCAAGCTCAAAAGCCGCTTCGCCAGTTTTACCCTGCGCAGCGACGGCAGCAACGACCTGCAGCAGATCGCCGCCTGACGGGTATTGACTTTTATAGTGGCGAAAAAGTATAAAGAGGGGGGTTTCGGCCGCTTTATCATCCCAATATAGAAGGGGCTTTTATGGAATTCAGCCAGAAGGATTTGAACATTCAGACGCTGGGCAAGGCTAATTTTGATTCGCCGCTCAAACTGTCGACCGTCGATGGCGACTACCTGACCAACTACGTTGAAGATCAGGAGCGGGTTCTCTACAACAACAGCCTCTGTAAGCTCAAAGAAGAACTGGCAGCTGGTCGCGAGCCTCTGACATTCGAAAAAGCCGGGCCGCGTGAGAAAATCTTCTTCGACCCCGCGCGCACCCGTGCCGGCATCGTTACCTGCGGCGGCCTCTGCCCCGGCATCAATGACGTTATTCGCGGCCTGGTCATGCAGCTGTATTTCTGGTATGGCGTCAAGAATATTTACGGTTTCCGTTACGGTTACCTTGGCATGATCAAAGAATCGGGGCTGCAGCCAATGGTTCTCGATCCTGATGTCGTCAGCGAAATTCACGAAAAGGGCGGCACAATTCTCGGTTCATCACGCGGCCCGCAGGATGTCGGCCTGATGGTCGACCGGCTGATGGATTTCAATATCAACATTCTTTTCTGCATCGGCGGCGACGGCACTCTGCGCGGCGCCAAAGAAATCACCGACGAGATCAACAAGCGCGGGCTCGCCATTTCCGTCATCGGGATTCCGAAAACCATCGATAACGATATCGGCTTCATCGAGAAGACCTTCGGCTTTGAAACCGCTTTCACACACGCTGTCAGTTCGATCAGAACCGCACACGTCGAAGCCAAGGGCTATCAGAACGGCGTTGGCCTCGTTAAACTGATGGGCCGCCAGTCTGGTTATATCACCGCCAACGCTTCGATCGCTTCACAGGACGTTAACTTCTGCCTGATCCCCGAGATGCCTTTCGATCTCGAAGGCGAGAACGGCTTTTACAAGCACCTGATGGATCGCATCCTCAGGAAAAATCACGCGGTTGTCGTCGTGGCCGAGGGAGTCGGTGACCGTCTGTGCGCCCTCGAAGAGCGCGATGTATCAGGTAACCGCAAATTCGGTGACGTCGGCGTCATGCTGCGCGACGGCATCGCTAAGTATTTCAAGGACCGCAAAGTTCCGGTGTCGCTCAAATACATCGACCCGAGCTACATTATCCGCAGTTCGAGCGCCATACCTTCCGACAGCATCTTCTGCAACCAGCTGGCGCAGAACGCTGTGCACGCCGGCATGGCCGGCAAAACCGGCATGCTCGTCGGCATCTGGAACAACTGCTTCACGCATGTTCCGATTGATATCGCGATCCGCAACCGCAAATTCATCGACCCCGAAAGCATGTTCTGGCTCAACGTTCTCGAAACCACCGGCCAGCCCCGCTGGATGCAGAACAAACCGCGCACCGCCTGACCGCCTTCGCTATTACAGAACGCCAAAGCAGGCGTTATGCGGCTCAAGAAAATCACCAGTTCAAATAAACCGCCATTTGAGACCATGGTGTGTCGCTTTATGCGGCTGCTGGTGGCCCCGGTGTCGCGGCACTCCCGTTTAAAACCTCGGGGCGGCTTTGGTTGCTGAGCCAGACCTATCTGGTCGAAGTGCGGTCTGGCTGTTGAACAAAATTTGATTATATTTCCTGATATGCGTATAATAGAAACAGGAGAAACATCATGACAAAAACCAGAATAAACATTAGCCTGGATCAGGATTTGGCTGATTTTGTAAGGCTTTTTGCTGTCGAAAACCGCACTTCTGTCGCAGATATGATAACTCAATATCTGTTAGCGCTTAAGCGCAACTCTGAAGGTGAAAAGACAGAACAGATTCTTTCACATCCCGCATTCCAAAAAGCAATGAAGGATGCTCAGATAAAACTCAGAGATGGCAAAGCAAACTGGCATTCTTATGACGAGGTTTTTGGGGATTGATGAATGTAAAATTTGAATCTGCCTTTGTTAAGGCCTTAAAGAAGCATGCTTCAATTAAAAAGCCGGTTCAGAAAAAAGTAGATATGATCATTGAAAGCCCTCTGACCATCGGAGAGCCTCTTAAAGGCAATTTCCAGGGATTTTATTCCTGTCCGGTAAAAAGAAATTTCATTATCATTTACCTGTTTTGCGAAGTTTGCCGTAAAAAGAATGACGATGTAATCGTAAACTGTTCTGATTGTAAAGAAATGCCAGATAACACTCTGAAATTTGTATTGCTCGGTCCTCACGACGACGCATATGGAATCTGAACCAACATAGAGATTTGTAACCGATGAATGGCCAAATAATTTGGTTTGGTGGCGGCAATTTAACTTCTAATGATGTAGAACAAATTTATACTGCCGAAGCTTTAAAATCGAAGTTTCCTGCAGGAATGTGTGATAGTGAAATGCAAGACGACCGATGATGATCACAACAGAAGCCTTAAAACAGCTTTTGCACCAGAGCAGAAAATTTCATGTAATTACCTCGTAAGGGTGGGGGCAAGCAGGCGCATTGCCTCTCCGTGCAGAATCCCGTTGGTGGCCAGCAGTTCGAAACTGTCGAGAGCCATCGGCGTGCCGTCGAAGCGCGTTACGCGGCCGCCGGCTTCATGAACCAGCAGGGTGCCGGCTGCAACATCCCAGGGTTTGAGGTTGGTTTCCCAGTAGACGGCAAAAACGCCGCGGGCGATGTGACAAAGGTCGAGAGCGGCCGAGCCGAGCCGGCGCACGCATTGAACGTGCATCAACATGATTTTGAGTCGCTCGACGATCACTTCGATATTTTCGCGCCGGTTGTAGGGGAACCCGGTCACCGCCAGCGCGTCATTCATCGCACTCTGGGTGCCGACGCGAATGCTGGTGCCATTAACAAAAGCACCACCGCCTTTGAAACAATGGTAGACATCATTGTTCATCGGGTTCATCACGACGCCCGCCACCGGTTCGCCATCATTGCAGAGGGCTATGGAAACGGCAAAGTGGGGGAGGCGGTTGGCAAAATTCGTGGTGCCATCAAGCGGGTCGACCACCCAGACTTCGCCATGCCGCCAGTCATCGCCGCCGTCTTCCTCGCCATGGAAGCGGATTTTCGGAAACCTCGACAGCAGCTCTCTGCGGATAAGTCTCTCGGAAGCAATATCAACCTCGGTCACCAGATCGACGGTTCCCTTGTGAACGATTTCGTGACTGTTGTTGAAACCTTTTCTGATAACATCTGCAGCCATGGCGGCAACTTCGCGGGCACCGGAGCAGAGATTTTCGAGGCTGTGCATTATTGACTCCTGAGTGTGTTTATTTGATGATTACGGGCAATAATGATAGAATTGTTTCTCAATAAAAACAAGGAGATCAGATGCGCCTGTATTTGCATAGAATTCTGCTGTCACTGTTGATCTGCAGCGCCGCCGGCCCGGCACTGCACGCCGATACCGCCCCTGCTACACCTGTTAAATCAGATATCAACCAGGCACGGATCACCGACGGCAATTTCAAGTTTCCCGGAATTATTGCATCAGACCCGGCTTCCGTTGCCTCGTTAACTCAGCAGGTTGCAAGCATTGCCAGCGAAATTCCGGTTCAGGAAATACTGGCAATCGACAACCTTCTGCAGGTAGCCAGCCAGGCACTGCCACAGATAAACAACCTGGCAAAGCCTGTTATTAAGACAATCACAGGGGCCAGCCCAGTCGGTCAACCCGCAAAAGTATCGTCTGAAGTGTCGACCTCAGTCAGCCTTGAATTAAAATCGGCCATTGATAGTGAAACAACTTTAACCACCTCGGGAACCGCAGATGTAAAGGGTAAGAAAGACAGCGAATACATCGACACGCTTTTTCCAGACCCGCTTTCGCCAGATTTTCCTTCTGAAAGCGGTATCAGTGCAGCAGAAAAAAACCGCCCGGCCAAAGAAGTGATTGATGAAATCAACCAGAAAGCCGAAGAAATCGCTGAACGCACCGCAAAAGAACTCGGCATTGATTATGTTCCGCCGTCTGAACGCCTGCCGAAAACCGAAACAGGTGAGTCTGCCGCATCGGTAAGCGGAGATCTTGCATCAGAAGCGTCTGAAATTGCATCTGGTGAGGCTAAAATTGTGACAGAGGTCGACACCGGTTCATGGGAATACCCTGGTGACACAAGGGCCTCCGCCACGGTCGAAGTCAAAAAGCCGCAGACGGCTCTACCAGTCCCAAAAGGGCAGGGCAGCGCCGTTAAAGAAAATGAAATAACTGAAGAACCGGAAACCAATACCGCGCCCGGAACCGAACCAGCAAAAACTTCCGACCGCACTCCATTGACAAAACCGAAAGTACCGGAGGCAGCTGCAAAAGGCAAGCTGGCCGCGCCGGCCGGAGCAGCAGGATATGACAAACCTGCCAGGCCGGGTAAATTGCCTGAACAGGCTGAACCTGTTAAGCTTGGCAAACTGATTGAGGCGACTGTGACTGCTGACGACGGCACGGCATCGGGCTCTGAAAATATTGGCGAAGAACTGGCGGGTGAAGAGCTTGCGTCGACTTCTGAAACTGTTGTAACTGACACGGAAAATGAAATAATTCCGGTGCAGTGGCCGGATTCACCAGAAGACCCTGAATTTGCAACCGGCAGTCAGCAGTTGTTCAGCGAGAAAACAGCGTCGGCGACAATTTCGAGCGGCGAGCTGCCCGGATTATTTGAAAAGGCTGAAGCTCTGGCGCCGGCTCTGATGACCCGGGGAAAGCCAGAAAACGAGCTGTCTGACGCTGACGAAATTAAAAAAATCACCGGCCGTCTGGTGCCCGAAAAGCAACCGCTGGGTCGACGCCGACACCTGTACCGCTGGGTTCTCAAAACCGATGATGGCCGGCGCATTCCGCTTAAGTCGAATCTGAAGCTGCTCACTGAAGTCAGAAACGAAAAGATGCTCGATGGCAAAGTGAATTTGACCGGGCGCTTTATCAAGTCGGCTATGAATGAAGAACTGCAGTATTTTGTCGTCGAATCGGCCACTGTCGCCGATTCTTCAAATGCCTCGGGCAGTGCCGATATCAAGACAGGCAAAAGAAGCGGCCAACCGGTAAAAGCAAAAGATGAAGCAGATAAAATTGGTTCTAATCACAAATCCGGCAGTTCTGGCACGAAAAATGCTGCTAAAAAACAGGACCTGCCCTCAGGCGACCAGAATCTGAAAAAAGCGCCGCTGCCCAAACAGCCCTGACAGGTTAAAATACTGATGCAGAGCGAAAAACTCGAAAAAATACTTGCCCTGATGCCCGCCAACCCCGGCATCTACATCATGAAGAACCGGACTGGCGAAATCATCTATATCGGCAAGTCGAGATCGCTGAAAAAACGCGTCAAATCATACTTCAACCGCCACCACGACAACCTGAAAACCTCGGTTCTCGTCTCGGCAATCGAAGACATCGAGTTCATCGTCACCGAAACCGAAATCGAAGCGCTGATTCTTGAAAATAACCTGATCAAGAAACACAAACCGCGCTACAACATTCTGCTCAAAGACAGCAAAACGCACCCTTACATCAGAGTTACCATGAAAGACCGCTACCCGCGTCTCGAAAAGGTGCGAAAAGTCAGTTTCCGCGACGGTAACCTCTATTTCGGGCCGTTTCCGAATGAGTATGACCTGACGCGAATCGTCGACCTGCTGTCGCGCAACTTCAGGCTCTGCACCTCCAAAAAAGGCTTCGCCGCCGCAGCACCGGGCAAAAAAATCAGGCCATGCCTCAAATATCACCTCGGCATCTGTCAGGGCATCTGTCAGGGCGCCGTCACCCCTGAAGAATACTCGGTGTCGATTCATAAAGCCGTCGAAGTTCTCGCGGGTAGAAGTGACCCCGACTTCACCGGCCTCGACAAACAGCTTAAATCGCTGGCCGACAGTTTCAGATTCGAAGAAGCCGCCGAAGTGCGAGACACACTGACTGCGCTGCGCCGCTTTTTCGAAAACCAGAAAGTCGAATTCGTCAAACCGCTCAACCTAGATTTCTGGGGCATGTGCGAGGCCAACGACCGTCTGATTTTCTCGGTGTTCTTCGTGCGCGGCGGCAAAATGCTGGGCAACCGCATACTCGACATCGAACGTGAGCCTGAAACCTCGAATTCAGAAGTGCTGCAAACCGTTATCAGCCGCTTCTACGACAACAATATCATTCCGGCTGTCATTTACTGCTCGATCGAGCCTGACGGGGTCGACGCCCTGCTGGCGATGCTCAGCGGGCGGGCCGGCCGCAAAGTCGCGTTCCACATTCCTCGCAAGGGCCAGTTTCTCAACCTGCTCGCCATGGCAGACAACAACGCTCTCGAAGTCATGCGCAACATCAAGTCAGAAGGGCATGAGCGCATCGACGAATCGGTCATCGACCTGCAGAATCTGCTCGAACTCAAGGTCGCACCGGTCAGAATCGAATGCGTCGATATTTCACACATTCAGGGAACCGATCCGGTCGCATCTCTGGTGGTCTGCCATAATGGTCGACCGCGCAAGGGCGAGTATCGCCTCTATCACATCAAGTCGGCCCAGGGTGGCGACGACCCGGCCTCGATTGCCGAAGTGACCAGGCGCCGTTTTTCGCGCCTGCTGCGCGAACGGGCACAACTGCCTGACCTTTATATCGTCGACGGCGGCATTACCCAGGTCAGGGCAGCTCTGCGTGAGCTTGAAGAGCTGGGTGTCGATACCGCCATTCTCGGCCTGGCCAAGCGCGAAGAGACGCTTGTTAAGCCTGATGGCACCGAGATCAATCTGCCATTTTCAAGTGCCGGCATGAAGTCAATCATCAAGCTGCGAAACGAAGCGCACCGTTTTGCCAACACCTTTCAGAAAAAAACTCACAGCCGGCGAGTCATGCGCTCGGCTCTTCTCAACCTGCCGGGTGTCGGCCCGGCCACTCTGCGAAAAGCCCTGTGGGAATTCGGTTCAATGGCCAATGTCGCGGAAACGACGCCCGAAGAACTGCAGAAACGTTGTCAGATCCCGCTCAAAACCGCTGAGGTCATCATTGCCTCGCTGAAGGAAGGTACCCATGAAAAAGCTGCTTAGACCTTTTCTGGTTCTTCTCGTTCTGAGTGTTCTTGTCGGCGGCAGTTCGCAGGCCCGCATAGAAATGCCCGCACCCGGGCCCGAAAAACAGCTGCAGATTCTTGAAGCAGCATTCATGAAAACATTTCAGGACCCGGAAGAATTTAAAGCCAGCGGAATTTTTCAGCTTCTCGGGTATGATTCTGCGGAAATTTCCCTCATCGGCAAAATAACTCCACGCCCGGCCAGTCTTTCGATAGAAATTCTGCCTGCGGAAGGCGATGGTAGTTTTAGAACTCTCAAAGTCCTTTGCAATAAGGTCAGTTACTATAACCTCACCATCGAGCGGGTGACTTTTGATTTTCCTGACAGCAGCATCAGTCTCGATGAGCTTGCGAACGGCCGACTGCGTTTCAAAACCGGCAGCCGCATCGATCTGAAAACCGAAGTTTCAGCAGATGATATTCTCAAGGTCTTTGAACTCTACGCCCAGGCCCGATCGCTTTCGGGCATGAAAATGAAACTCGACAAAAACAGCGCTCACCTCAACGGTCGGATCAAAAAAGGTTTCGTCACCGCTCAATTCGACCTGAAAGGCAATACCCAGCTGCTCGACCCCAAAAGAGTCAATTTTCGCTGCGAAAAACTCACCCTCAATGGCATGCCGATGCCAAGAAATGCCGTTGCCCAGATCTTCAAGCAGATCAACCCGGTGTTTGATGCGAGCAAAACCTGGCTCAACCTCAATGTTGCCAGTATCGCCATCAAACCCGGCTTTGTCGAAACTCTTGCCAGCATAAGCCCGAAGAAAGGTTAGAATAATGCCCACCAGTCGTCGCATTCATCGCATTTCACAAACCCTGCACCAGCGCCAGCTCGATATCGTCATCGCCCTCGATCTTGTACACGACCAGCACAACCTTTCTGCGGTGCTGCGTACCGCCGACGCCGCCGGTTTCGGCCGCGTGATCTGGGCCCCCGACTTCAAAAAGCCTGAAGAGGTGAACCCCGAAGTTTCAAAGGGAGCCGAGCGCTGGGTTGACCTTAAAGTTGTCGACGACATCAAACCTTCGCTCACAGAACTGAGACAACAGGGGTACAAAATTGCCGCCACTCACATGGGCCGCGAAGCCGTCGATTTTCGCACATTAGACTGGACCCAGCCCTGGGTTGTCGTTTTTGGCAACGAACATCGTGGCTGTTCAGAAGCGACTGTCGAGATGGCCGACGAGAACATTTTTCTACCAATGGCCGGCTTTGTACAGAGCCTTAACATTTCGGTCGCCGCCGCGGTAACCATGTACGAAATTCAGAGGCAGAGACAGCAGGTCGGTATGTACAACCTCAATGCCTCAGAAGAACAGGTTCGTCTGCTGTACAGCCAGTGGCGACTCGTCGACGAGGAACTCACTCTCGACGACCTCTGGAAAAGGCCAGAAGGCCCGCTGCCGCCGCCTGACCAGCCGCATAAAGACGGCCGTGCCGATTGCCCGTTCTTTAAACGCCATCACAAAGGTTTCAACCAGCAGAACAATCTCTGACCTTTTACTCCCTCAGTTGTCGGCCCTTCGACGGGGCTCCTTCGACCGGCCGGGGCCGGCAAGACAAAGCGAACAGGCAGTTGCCTGTTCGCTTTGCTGTACAGAGATTGTACATTTTAAAAAAAAGTTAAAATTATCGTTTAGAAAAAATCGAACCCTTCCGAATAGGTTTTTACCAAACACATGTAGACCGAAAATGGAGTTGGTCGATGAAAAAAATAGCACACGGATTAAGGGACTGGTTCAAAGATTTTGTCAGGGCACTTATTTTCTTCCTGTTTCTGCAGACCTACGTTGTACAGGGATTCGTCATTGAAGGGGCCTGCATGGAACCCGAACTGCACTCACGGGAAAAAATCATTGTCAACAAAATGGTGTACATGGTCAAAGAGCCTGAGGTGGGGGAAGTTGTCGTTTTTTCTTACCCGCTCGAGCCCGGTAAAGACTTTGTAAAACGCGTGGTCGGAATACCCGGCGACGTTATCGAGATCAAAGATGGCTACCTTTTCCGCAACGGAAAAATGATGAAAGAACCTTTCGTAAAAGAATATGTCTTTGGCTCCTACGGGCCACAGAAAATTCCGGCAGATAAAATCTGCGTAATGGGTGACAACCGCAATAACTCACACGACAGTCGTTCGTGGGGTCTGCTGGATCGCAATCTGGTCAAAGGCCGGGCCGAGATTAAATTCTGGCCCCCCGATTCATTCGGCCAGATTGCCAAGCTTGCAGAGTGACCACTGCTGCATCGAGACATTCAATTTGACACGCTAAAAGATTGTGAATATATTCTGACAGATGTCAGGAGAAGAAAACTTGGTTACATCATTCAAACTCAGCGGTTTTACCTGCCCGGCCTGCGGGGCAATTTTCGAAGCCAGAACTGTTACTTCGATTACACACCAGGGCCAGGACTCAGACTTTCTGCCCCATTACCTCGGAGAAAACCCGCTGCCTTTCTTTCTGGTTCAATGCCCAGAATGTGATTTTTCAGGTTATCCCGAAGATTATTCGCTTGAAAGCAGAGAAAACCGCAAAGTTTCAGCTGCGCAGATAAAAAAGATTCTCAGCCTGCCGATATGCAAAAAGATGCCGGAAGAAGCCCTGAAATTTTTTATCGCTGCGAAGCTATACGAAGAAACTGGCCGTAACCCTTACCACATCGGAAATCTCTATCTGCGTGGTTCATGGTGCTGCCGTCTGCGCGAAAACCGCAAGGCAGAAATTGAGCTGCAGCAGCTGGCGGTTAAATATCTCAAAATTGCCGTCGAGAAGTCGACAATCTCTAACCCTGACAATCTGCCGGTCGTGACTTATCTGATCGGTGAACTGTACCGCCGCCTCGAAGACCGCAAGTCGGCGCGTGAATGGTTTGGCGCGGTCGAAGAAGTTATTATCGATCCCGAACAACAGTGGATACTTGAATTAACACAAAAACAGGCCGAACTGAATGAGCATTTTATCAATTAAAGCTCGCATTGAAAGGGAGTAGGGCCACTGTTGTCCTGACAATCCCGGGTTTCCAATTAATGTTTGTGATTTTTGCCGAGATGGCATAGAATCATAGGCAAACGGAAATCCGGGATTGTTTATTTCGGGGTAAATAATGCAGAGAATAAAAATTCGCTATGCCGACGAAAAGGGCAATACCAGCGAAGAGGTTTTTGAAACCAGATCGTTAGAAGAACTGCGGTCCGCCTTCAGCACCCGCGGCTATTATATTCTTGCCGAAACCAGTCTCGATGAATCGCTGGCAGATCAGCTGAAAGCCGCGCTGTCTTTTAAACAGCGGGTTTCACTGAAAGAACTGAACGAATTCACCAAACTTATTCGTACCCTTCTTAAATCGGGTATGCCGATCACCGATGCCATCGACGTACTCCTCGACGATGCTGACGACACACCGCTGAATCGTGCTTTGCGCGAAGTTCATCAGGACATCCGCGAAGGCATCTCGCTCAGCCGAGCTTTGGGCCGTCATCCTGATATATTCCCGGATATCTACATAAAAACGGTTGTTGCCGGCGAGAAAGCCGGGGCAATCGACAACATCCTGAAACGCCTGTCGGATTATTTTACCAGCTCTCTTGCAATCAGACGCAAAGTGATGGCGGCAATGATCTACCCGACAATTCTGCTGACAGTCTCTTCGCTGGCTGTGGTTTATATGGTCATCGCTGTCGTTCCCGAGTTTGCCAGCCTTTTCCGCAGTCTCGATGCACCACTGCCGCTCATGACTTCGCTGCTGCTTTCGGCATCAGAGTTTCTGGGCGAATGGTTTTTGCTGCTTTTCTGCCTTGGCATGCTGGTCTTTGCCGGCGTCGTCAGTTATGCACAATCACCTGAAGGGCGGCGAAAAATCGACCGCTTCAAACTGAAAATACCCCTGGTAAGAGATCTTGAGAAGAATTTTGCTTACAGTCAATTTGCCCGCACCATGTCAACAATGGTTGAGGGCGGCATTCCGATTCTCGACAGTCTTAAAGTCGTTCTCGACAGTCTCGAAAACAAGGTAATTGCCAAACGCTTTGCCGTTCTTCCCGAACTGCTTGAAAAAGGACTCGGGTTTGGCAAAGCTCTCAAATCAATCCCCGGAACACCGACAATCATGGTGCGGGTCGTAACCGTCGGTGAAGAATCGGGTAATCTTGGCGAAATGCTCGATAACCTTGCCGAACACTATGATGAAGAAATAACCGAACTCACCGATACGGTCACCTCACTGATAGAACCAATTCTTTTTCTTGGAATGGCCCTCGTGGTCGGCACCCTGGTCGTTGCCCTGCTGTACCCCGTGCTGACCGCTGCTTCGCAAATCAATTAGGACAGATGAGATGGAAAGTTTCAAAGATTTTCTGGTAAAAAAACGCATTATCGATGCGGGTAAAGCCGAAAAACTCTTCAAAGAGTCGAACGGTCAGTCTGACCAGGTTCTGCGCCGACTCGACAGCGACCCCGAAGTTACTGACCAGAACCTTTTCAAAGCCTTTGCCGCTACTTTTCGCAAGAAAGCTCTCTGCGAAATTCTCGTTGAAGAAGGCTTTATCACGCTCGATTACGTACAGCAGCTGGTCAGCGAGTTTGGCGCGATTCCGGCCAATCTCGGCCAGGTCCTTATCGAAAAACGTCTGATAAGCGAAGAAGAATACGCAAAGGCCATCGCTCTAGAGCTTGGTATCGAATATGTCGATCTGACCCGCTACGAGGTCAACGACGAGCTTTTCAACAGCATCGATGTGGCCTTGATGCGACGCTACTGCTTTATTCCGCATCAGAAGTTTGGCAAAGAGATCCAGCTGATCATGCATGACCCCGGCAATGTCGATTCGATCGAAGAACTCGAAGTTCAGCTCGGGCTGCCGATTCGCCCGCTGGTTGCCTCAAAGATGGCGATTCAGAAGCTTCTGAATCTGATGATCGAAACCAGTCTCGACTCAAAAGTGGTGTTTGCTGACCTCGAAAATTTTCCGCCACTCGAAGTTATGATCGAGGAAGAAGACGATGCACCGGCCGCCGGGGTCGCCAAAAGCGCCGGTTTCGGCAGCGAAACCCCGGTTATCAGAATGGTCGATGCCATCATTCTCAAGGGCGTGCGCAAACGTTCGAGCGATATTCACTTTGAAGTCTACGAATCGCAGCTGAAGGTCAAATACCGCATCGACGGCGTTCTCTTCGAGGTGCTTTCTGATGTCGAACCGCGGCTGCGCGGCCCGATCATCTCGCGCCTGAAGGTTATGGCACAGCTTGATATCGCCGAAAAGCGCGTACCACAGGATGGTCGCTTCAAACTTAAAATCGATGACCGCTTTGTCGATTTCCGCGTTTCGGTTCTGCCTTCGATCTTTGGCGAAACCGTGGTTCTGCGTATTCTCGACAAATCGGCACTCGGCCTCGACATTCAGAAACTCGGGCTCGAGGGCGACGACCTGCTTCTGTTCAAGCGCAACGTCAAAAAGCCATACGGCATGATACTGGTTGCCGGCCCGACCGGTTCGGGTAAAACCACCACTCTCTATTCGGCATTAAAATTCGTTCACACACCGAAAGACAAATTCATCACCATCGAAGACCCGGTCGAATACCAGCTGCCGGATATCGTGCAGATTGCGGTAAACGAAAAGAAAGGGTTGACATTCAGCTCTGGTCTGCGCTCGATCGTGCGCCAGGACCCCGACAAAATCATGGTCGGCGAAATCCGCGACCCAGAAACCGCAAAAATTGCCATCAACGCGGCGCTCACCGGCCATCTGGTTTTCAGCTCGATTCACGCCAACAACGTCACCGATGCCATTTCGCGTCTCGAAAACATGGAAATCGACCCGTATGAATTCGTCAGTTCTTTCAACCTGATCATGTCACAGCGTCTGCTGCGCCTCAACTGCAAGAACTGCACCGGCGACGACACCACAATAACTGAAGAAATGAAGCGTCTGACTATCGACTTCGAACATTATTCGCACGTCGAATTCAAGAAGGGCAAAGGCTGCCGTTTTTGCCATGACACCGGCTATCAGAGCCGTTCCGGCATTTTTGAAGTTCTTGAACTGTCACCGGCAATCAAAC
>ERZ795032.509-NODE-509-length-41848-cov-5.355729_pt1 | contig 41848 bp, 32 predicted proteins | sample MGYA00375124_ERZ795032 | MGnify/ENA primary metagenome ERZ795032 (study PRJEB30167, sample SAMN05720154) | activated sludge metagenome | isolation source: Anaerobic digester | place: China | collected 2015-12-16 ...
ACTTTGTTCAAATTTTATACTCGGAAAATCGTTTGCTGCCATATTTTGTATCATAAGAAGAAAATGCACCCGTATGAGAACAGGATACTTTTTGCCTTTATTCCTAATTTATGGTATAATGCTTGTGAGGTGGTGCTGATATTATGGAGTATCTGAGTGGGATAGTGGAGAGGATCACTTTTTCCAATGAAGAAAACGGTTTTAGTGTTATAAAGATAAAATCTAAAGGTTTTGCCGACCTTGTTACTGTTGTGGGAAGCCTGGCCGCTGTCAATGTTGGAGCGACTGTAAAGCTGAAAGGCGAGTGGAAATATGATAGTAAATATGGGAAACAGTTTAGTGCGATAGAATATCAAGAGACTGTACCGGCAACTATAGCCGGAATTGAAAAGTATCTGGGAAGCGGCCTTATTAAAGGAGTAGGACCGGTTTATGCTAGAAAAATAGTGAGGAAGTTTAAAGAAGATACTATAAGAATTATTGATGAAGAATCTGACAGGCTAACCGAGGTAGATGGGATTGGAACTAAAAGGCTGGCAATGATTAAAAAGGCATGGCAGGAGCAAAAAGAAATAAAAAATGTCATGCTGTTTTTGCAGAGCAACGGCGTTTCTACTGCATATGCTGTAAAGATTTATAAAACTTATGGAAATGAAAGTATAGAAATTGTAAAAAACAATCCTTATAGGCTGGCTGATGATATATGGGGCATAGGTTTTAAAACTGCTGATAAAATTGCCCGGCAGCTTGGTTTTGATAAAAATTCCTATGAACGCTGCCGTTCAGGTATAATATATGTACTTAATGAGTTATCAAATGACGGACATTGTTATGCTAAAAGAGAGCAGCTTATTGATGAAGCAGAAAAAATGCTTGAATTGGAAAAAGAGCTTATAGATTCAACCATAGATAAAATGATTTCAGAGAAAACAATAATAATGGATGCTGAAGATTGTATATATTTACCGCCTTTCTATTTTAGTGAGACAGGAACTGCAAAGCGAATTAAAGAAATATTATCTGTTGAGAGCGTCTACAAGAATTTTGATACGGATAAAATTATAAAACAGGTTCAGGAAGAATGTGATATAGAGTATGACAAAGTTCAGGTTGAAGCCATAAAGACCGCTGCGAAATCAAAATTCATGGTGCTTACCGGAGGACCCGGAACCGGCAAAACCACCACAACTTTAGCTATAATCAAGGTTTTCCAAAAAATGAATGCAAAGGTTCTGCTTGCAGCACCTACAGGAAGAGCTGCAAAAAGACTATCCGAAACCACAAGCATGGAGGCAAAGACTATACATAGGTTATTAGAGTATAAACCTCCCGAAGGATATAAAAAAAATGAAGAAAGTCCGCTGGATTGTGATGTACTTATAATCGATGAAACTTCCATGGTGGATATTATTCTAATGTACAATTTACTAAAAGCAGTACCTGTACAAGCTGTTTTGATACTTGTAGGTGATGTTGACCAACTGCCATCGGTAGGTGCCGGAAATGCTTTAAAGGATATAATAAATTCCGGTGTCGTAGATGTGGTTTGTCTTACCAGAATTTTCAGACAAGCCCTTGGAAGTGCCATAATAACAAATGCACATAGAATAAATAAGGGCGAATTTCCAGTATTAAGAGGGGGGCGGGATAATGACTTTTTCTTTATAGAGGAAGAAGATCCCCAAAAAATAGTAGAAATAATAAAAGAGCTTTGTGCAAAAAGATTGCCCGGGTATTACAAAGCAGATCCTATAAATGACATTCAGGTGCTTAGCCCCATGCAAAGGGGTGAAACGGGAGCTTTCAATCTTAACCAGGTGCTCCAGGAAACCCTGAATCCATCAGAAATTTGCATAAAATATGGGGGGACAACATATCGTCTTAATGATAAAGTCATGCAAATAAAAAACAATTATGATAAAAATGTGTTTAATGGAGATATTGGCTTAATCACTTCAATTGATATGGAGGATAAAACTCTTGTAATCACATTTGATGGCAATGATGTGGAATATGATGTGACGGAGCTTGATGAAGTTTTATTAGCTTATGCTACAACTGTACATAAGAGTCAGGGCAGCGAATATAAAATTGTTGTTGCACCTTTAACTACACAGCATTACATGATGCTGCAAAGGAATTTGGTTTATACCTGTGTAACCAGGGCTAAAAAGGTCCTTGTGCTGGTAGGTACAAAAAAAGCGATTGGTATAGCAGTGTCAAATGATAAAACCCAAAAAAGAAACACTATGCTGGAAGTAAGATTAAAAAACTAGGAAAAACAAGAGCATAGAAAAGTTATAGAAGGATGAAATAAGGATGATAGGAGTAGGTAAACATTGTTACAAATTGATCAAACAAATACTGGATGATATAATATCCTCATAATTCTTGTAAACGAGGATATTATATGCCTCCGGTGGAATTTATGTGCGTGCGAATATTTTTGCTTTGCAAAAAACGCACCATGCACAATTATATCATGCAATTTCTTCGAAATTCATGATATAATATCCTCACAAATGAGGATATTATATGCCTCCGGCGGAATTTATGTGCGTGCGAATATTTTTGCTTCGCAAAAAACGCACATGCACAATTATATCATGCAATTTCTTCGAAATTCATGATATAATATTGCTAGTCAAAGTATGAGGAGACAATTATACGAGGAGGTCTAATATGCCAGAAAAAAATATTGGAAAGATCCTAGAGGAAGTTACTAAAAATGCAAAAAAATGAGGGAGTTTTTATATATGAACAATAAAATAATAACGCTAGGGAGATTATTTTAATGTTATCTAAAAAAAATATATTGAAGAGATTTATTTCATATTATAGGCCCCATATAAAATTGTTTACTGCCGACCTGGGCTGTGCCTTTTCAATGGCATCAATAGATTTGGTGTTTCCGGCAATTACCCGCTTTTTGCTTCAAAAGGTAATTCCTGATGGTAATATTAAATTATTGTTAATAATTATTGGGGTTTTGGTTGGATTGTATGCAATACGTATGATGTTGAATTATTTCGTCAATTATTATGGACATATTGTAGGAATAAGAATGGAGTATGACATGAGAAAAGACCTTTTCTCCCACCTCCAAACCTTATCCTTCAGGTTCTATGATAATGTCAGGACTGGGAAACTTATGTCCAGGATGATGAATGATTTAAATGAAATAACAGAGCTTGCCCATCATGGACCAGAGGATATTTTTCTATCAGTTATAATGCTTTCCGGTTCCATTATTATTCTGTCAACTATTGAATGGAGACTTGCCCTTGTGGTGTTTGTTATAGTTTCTTTTATGGCCTGGTTTGCAATAACAAAGAGGACAAAAATGTCCAGAGCTTTCCGCGAGGTCAGGTCAAAGGTTGCTAATGTTAATGCCCAGCTTGAGAATAGTATTTCGGGTATCCGTGTTTCTCAGGCTTTTACAAATGAAGAGTATGAGAAACATAAATTTGATGATGGGAATGAGCAATTCAAGGGCTCAAAAGATGAAGCATATAATTATATGGCCCAATATTCAGCTGGGATAGACTTTATTACAGATATGCTAAATGTATCAGTTATTGGGTTTGGTGGGTATCTTGTTTATACAAAGTTGATAGGTATTACCGATCTATTGACTTTCCTGCTTTATATAAATCTGGCTGTGCAGCCTGTCAGAAGGCTTGCACAATTTGTGCAGCAGTTTGAATCAGGGATGACAGGTTTTGAGCGTTTCTTAGAGATTATGGAAGAAAAACCTGATATAATTGAAAGTGAAAATGCTATAGAACTAAAAGATGTAAAAGGGCGTATAGAGTTTACTGATGTTACATTTTCATATAATAAAGGCGAAGATGTGCTTAAAGGCATTAACCTGGAAATTCCTGAAGGCAAGGTTGTTGCCCTGGTCGGACCTTCGGGGGGAGGGAAAACGACACTATGCAACCTAATACCCAGGTTTTATGACGTGGAAGAAGGTTCTGTTAAGATAGACGATCATGATGTAAGGGATATATCTCTGAAGTCATTAAGAGGAAATATAGGTGTTGTACAGCAGGATGTATTTCTTTTTGCAGGGACCATTAAAGATAACATACTTTACGGCAGAGTAGATGCAACAGATGAAGAACTTATAGAAGCTGCAAAGCGTGCAAATATACATGACTTTGTTATGAGCCTGCCTAATGGCTATGATACTTATGTAGGTGAGAGAGGAATACAGCTTTCCGGAGGACAAAAACAGAGAGTATCCATTGCACGTGTATTTTTAAAGAATCCTCCCATATTGATACTTGATGAAGCAACTTCATCTCTTGATAATGAAACGGAAATGATAATTCAGGAATCATTGGAAGAATTATCCAAGGGGAGAACTACTCTTGTTATAGCTCACAGGTTATCTACAATAAGAGGGGCTGATGAAATTATAGTTATTGATAAAGACGGGGTTAGGGAATCAGGTACTCACTCGGCTCTTATACGGCTGGATGGAGTATATGCCAGGTTATATAATACTCAATTTGAAGGTGTTGTATAAGGCAAAGAGTCATAGTATAAGAAATCAAAGGATGTAGAATAGCAAAGACAATAGGGAAAATTAGAGAAAAGTAGAGAATGGATTGAATATGAAAAAAATGCTCATGTACAGTGGAAAAATAGTTTGCTGATGCACCCGAGCGGAATGGTGGTTAATATTCTTATGAAAGTTATGATAGTTGGAGCTGGGAAGCTTGGTTATAAGCTTGCCAATGCAATATCCGGGAAAGATATACTTATTACTGTAATGGATTCCGATCCTGAAGTTCTGGGGAAAATAAGTGACCATCTTGATGCCCTGATGATCAAGGCAAGTGGTCTTCAGGTGGATGCCCTCAAGGAAGCAGGAATTGATGCCTATGATCTTATTATTGCCGTTACTGACAGCGACGAGACCAATATTGTTGTATGCAGTCTTGCTAAAAAGCTTGGCTGCAAGAAAGCAATAGCACGTGTGAGAGATCCTGAATATGCAAGCCACAGGGAATTTATAAAGTCTGCTATGGATATTGATTACATAATAAATCCGGAGCTTGCTACAGCAAAGGAGATAATAAGATATCTTCTGAAAAGCTATTCGTTTTATTCTGGTGATTTTGCTGAAGGAAGAATTCTAATGGCTGATTTTAATGCATTGACTCTTCCAGGTTTCCCCGGGAAACAGATTAAAGAACTTGAGAATATGAGTGGCCTTCTAATTGCTGCAATATCAAGGAATGGAGAGATAATTATACCCCATGGTTCAACCAGGATACTGGATGATGATGTAATATACATAATTGGAAAAAGGGATAATATTGATCTTATAGCTAAAAGAAGCAAGGCTCTCCTCCCTGTTAGGAATATAAAGAAAGTAATGATTTTGGGTGGAGGGAAAATAGGCTATTATCTTGGAGAAAAACTTGCAGACCAGGGTGTAGCTATAAAGATTATTGAGCAAGATAAAGAGCGATGTCAATATCTTTCCGAGCATTTAAATAATGTACTTGTTATTTGTGGTGATGGTACCGATGCTGACCTGCTGATGGATGAGGATATTTCCTCAATGGATGCTTTTATAGGAGTTACGGGATATGATGAAGAAAATCTTCTTATGACTCTGATGGCCAAGCAGGCCGGAGTAAAGAAGGTTATTGCAAAGGTAAGCAAATCAAGCTATGTGCATCTGATTGAAAAATTAGGAGTTGATATTGCTTTAAATCCTATTGATATTACGGTAGGAGATATTTTAAAGTTTATCAGAGGCGGCAGAGCTATATCTGTATCCCTCCTCCTTGGAGGTCAGGCTGAAGTTACCGAAATACTCGCAGACATCAGTATGCCCGTTATAGGAAAACCAATAGCAGAGCTGGGACTGCCAAAGGGTATTATTATAGGAGCTGTCTCTCATAAGGGGAAAGTGTTTATTCCCAATGGAAGCTCTATAATTAATCCGGGAGACAGATTCGTTGTTTTCTGTCTGGCTTCACAAATACATGTGCTTGAAACTTTCTTTAAGCCTTCTAAGGGGGGACTGTTTAATGAACTTTGGAATCGTGGTAAAAGTTTTGGGAAGTCTATTAATCATTGAAGCGGCAGGAATGTCCCTTTCATTATTAGTATCAATATATTTCAGACAGCATGATTGGTTGCCTTTTCTTATAAGTATTTTATTAACGGCGTTAACAGGATTAGCAATGTTATTTTTTACCACAACGACAAAGAGGGCAATAAGAAAAAGAACAAGAGATACAATAGAAGGATCAGTTAGAAACTCAACAGGGAAGAAGGAAACTATTAAAACAAAAGAAGGTCTGACTATTGTTACCCTGGGCTGGATACTTGTGTCTCTTTTTGGGTCTTTGCCTTTTATTATTTCCGGCAGTATTCCATCTTTTGTAGATGCGTTTTTCGAAACCGTTTCAGGCTTTACAACTACAGGAGCTACACTTATAAAAGATATTGAAGTGCTGCCCTATGGAATACTTTTTTGGCGGTCATTTACTCACTGGATAGGTGGTATGGGCATACTTGTTTTTACAGTTGCAGTTCTGCCTGCTTTGGGTGTGGGAAGTTTTCAGATTTTTAAAGCTGAAAGCCCGGGACCTATTGCAGATAGAATCGTACCTAGAATTAGAGATACTGCTAAAATATTATATATTACATATATTTTTATGACATTTGTTGAAGTTATACTTTTAGTAATTGGCGGAATGTCAGTATACGAATCCTTTGTTCACACATTTGGTACAGTTGGTACAGGAGGATTTTCTACCAGGAACTTAAGTATCGGAGCTTTTAACAGCACATATATTAATATTGTTATTGCAGTATTCATGGTATTATCTTCAACTAATTTCTCCCTTTATTATATGTTGTATAAAGGCAGATGGAAAGAAGCTTTAAAAGATCAGGAATTGCGGTTATTTCTTGGCGTTATAGGGGTTAGTGTGATTCTAATAGCCATCAACATTACCGGCAAATTCTATACAAATATATGGAAATCTTTAGAACATTCTTTTTTTCAGGTGAGTTCAATTATATCTACAACGGGATATGCAACTGCTGATTTTGACCAATGGCCGTCATTCAGCAAGGCGATTCTTTTCATGCTTATGTTTATAGGAGGATGTGCGGGTTCTACCGGAGGGGGTATGACAAGTGCCAGGGTTCTTGTAATGCTTAAGCTGATCAAGCGGGAAATGCAAAAAGTATTTCATCCCAGAGCGGTAATTCCCCTTAAACTGGTTGAAAAAACACTTTCAACAGATATTATCCACAGTATATCCAGTTTTTTTGTTCTTTACATAGTCATTTTTGTTGTTGGAACAATAGCTCTTTCACTAGAAGGGATAAGTCTTACCAGTGCATCTAGTGCTGTAGCTGCAACTCTTGGCAATGTAGGACCCGGGTTTGAAGTAGTAGGACCTGTACGAAACTACAGCCAGTTCAGCATACCCGGCAAGTTACTAATGTCAGCCCTTATGCTGGTAGGGAGGCTGGAGTTGTTTACGGTAATTGCTTTGTTTAACAAAAGGCTCTGGCGTGATGAGATTTGATAAATGCACCCTGCCTTCATTGACTCAATGACAAACGTAAATTTTTATGATAAAATCTTTGTACGAAACAATTGAAGAACATCAATCGTACAGACAATGACTACAGGGAGGATTATCATGGCGGATATTATTACCAGACTTATTCAGGAGTTTAAACTAAAGCCTTTTCAGGTACAGAATACAGTAAAACTAATAGATGATGGCTGTACCATACCTTTTATTGCCCGGTACAGGAAAGAAATGACAGGAGAGCTTAATGATCAGATTCTCAGGGAGTTACATGAAAGATTAGTTTATTTGAGAAATCTTGAGGCCAGGAAGGATGGTGTAAAAAGGCTTATAGAAGAGGCAGGGAAGCTTACTGATGAAATTGCTGATGCTCTGCAAAAAGCTGAAACACTTCAGGAAGTAGAAGATATATATCTTCCATATAAACCCAAACGTCGTACAAGAGCGGCTATTGCAAGAGAAAAGGGGCTCGAGCCTCTGGCAGGTATTATATTATTGCAGGCGAAATTTAAAGGAACACTGGAAGACGTAGTTAAACCCTTTATAAATCCGGAAAAAGGTGTGGAAAACATAGATGATGCTCTAAATGGGGCAATGGATATTATTGCTGAAGGAATATCCGACAATGCGGAATACAGGAAAGCTATAAGGGAAATATTCTTCAAACAGGGAATGATTATAACCAAATCCAAAAAGGATGAGGATTCAGTATACAGGATGTACTATGATTTCAGAGAACCTGTTGGCAAAATTGCCGGACACAGGGTTCTGGCAATTAACAGGGGAGAAAAGGAAGGATATTTGCAGGTTAAAATTGAAGTGCCTGATGAGCAGATAATTGCAGGTATAAAACAAAAAATAGTCAAGAATCCTCCCACAGCAACATCCGTATATGTTGAAAAAGCAGCAGAGGATGCATATAAGCGATTAATATATCCTTCAATGGAAAACGAAATACGTAACACAATAACTGAAACAGCAGAAGAACAGGCAATGAAAGTATTCAGTGAGAATCTGAAAAATCTGCTGATGCAGCCTCCTATAAAAGGCAAAGTAGTATTGGGATTGGATCCTGCATATAGGACAGGATGTAAACTTGCTGTAGTTGATGAAACAGGGAAAGTACTTGATACTACAGTAATTTATCCTACTCCGCCGCAGAATAAGGTGGAAGAGGCTAAAAAGGTTGTTAAGTATCTGATAGACAAACATAAGGTTGATATAATATCTATTGGAAATGGAACGGCTTCCCGTGAAAGTGAATTATTTGTTGCAGAACTTTTAAAAGAAATAGATAGAAAAGTACATTATATTATAGTTAATGAAGCTGGCGCATCGGTTTATTCAGCATCAAAAATTGGTGCTGAAGAGTTCCCGGATTTTGATGTAGCACAGCGAAGTGCGGCCTCTATTGCCAGAAGGTTACAGGATCCACTGGCTGAACTGGTAAAAATTGACCCAAAATCAATTGGTGTAGGGCAATATCAGCATGATATGAACCAGAAGAGGCTCGATGAATCGTTGAAGGGTGTAGTAGAAGACAGTGTTAATAGAGTTGGCGTTGATCTGAATACAGCTTCTCCATCTCTGCTTTCATATGTATCCGGGATTAGTGCAGGTGTGGCAAAAAATATTGTAGAATACAGGGAGGAAAAGGGGAAGTTTAAAGGCAGACAGGAACTTACAAAGGTAAAAAGAATGGGAGACAAAACTTTTGAACAGTGTGCAGGGTTTTTACGTATACCTGAAGGGGAGAATGTTCTGGATAATACTGCAGTGCATCCTGAATCATACGAAGCGGCATTAAAGCTTCTCAAAGCTATGGGATATGGTTTTGAGGATGTGAAAAACAGAAAATTGGGTGATATGAAAAAGAAAATAGAGCAAAAAGGTATTGAGAATATCGCTAAAACCTTGGATATCGGAGTGCCTACCCTCAGAGATATAGTAGAAGAGCTTTTGAAACCAGGGCGTGACCCCAGGGATGAAATGCCTAAGCCTGTATTCCATACCGATGTTATGAACATAGAAGATTTAAAGGCTGGAATGTTGTTGACGGGTACAGTAAGAAATGTATCCGATTTCGGAGCTTTTGTAGATATTGGTGTCCACCAGGATGGACTGGTTCACATATCACAATTGAGTGACCGCTTTATTCGGAACCCTATGGAGGTTGTATCTGTAGGTGATATAGTAAAGGTTAGAGTCTTGGATGTGGATGTTGAAAGAAAAAGGATCAGTTTGAGCATGAAGGGTATTTGAAACAGAAACATGAGCAGATAAGTGTGCAGGGCAAGCAAAAACCATGCTTAGAAACATGGGTAGAAACATGGGTAGAAACATGGGGACGGGTTTTTTGTGCCGTTAGTATTTGCATAAATACGCTGTGGAGGAATACATTATGTATAAATTACTGATTGTTGATGATGAATATGAAATAAGAAATGGATTGGTTAAATATTTCCCATGGAACAAAATAGGATACCAAGTGGTAGGTCAGGCTGAAAATGGGAAACAGGCAATTGATTTTATTAAAAACAATCATGTAGACATAATGTTGTGTGATATTAAATTACCCTTCATGTCCGGAATTGATGTTGCAAGAGAGTTATATAATATGAAATCCAAAGTGAAGATTGTATTCCTTAGTGCCCACAGGGAGTTCGAATATGCAAAAAAAGCTCTTGCCTACGGTGTTAAGGATTATGTTGTAAAATCTGCAACTTATGATGAGTTGATAGATGCATTTACTTTTGTAAAAAAGGAACTTGATAATGATAGAGCTTTGAAAAATGCAACAAGCGGGGATGCAACAAGCGGGGATGCAGCAAGAGAGTATAGGGACACAGCAAGTGGGGACGGCTCTTGCCTTGCCTTTCAGCAGGCAAGCAAGAATCGTCCCCACTTGCCTTCAGATGCTAATGATGAAGGCATTGATGAGGCAAACATCAATCAGGAAGTCTTTTATGCAGGTATAAACAAGAAAATAATCAATACAGTGAAAGACTATGTTATTAATAACTATAAAGATGCCAATCTTGAGGATGCAGCTGCACTTGTTTATTTGAGCCCGCATTATCTCAGCAAATATTTCAAGCAGTATACAGGTGTGAACTTTTCTGATTATCTTTTAATGATAAGAATGAATAAGGCTGCCGAACTATTAAAAGACATTCAGTACAAAACATATGAAGTAAGTGAAATGGTAGGATATTCAAATTCCAAGAACTTTACAAGGGCTTTCAAAAACTATTTTGGGAAAACTCCCAGAGAATTTAGGCAAGGGGAAAACCTGGAACAAGGGAATATGGATTTAGATTAGGGTAAAAATGGAGGGATAGGAAAAATGAGGGAACGAATTTTTTTAAAAAATCTTATAAAATATCTTATACCAATGTTCGTACCTGTCATTGTTTTCGGATCCTTGTCCATAGCCATAACAGGTAAAAATATAAAGGAACAGATAAATAAGAACAATTCAAATCTTCTAAAACAGGCAAAAGAGAATATTGAAATTATTCTTAATGATGCCGATTCAATTAATCTAAATCTAATGGCTTATCCAGATATGATTAGTCAAGTTGGTGAAATACTAAATAAACCAAATATGGAGGCTGATGATTATATTGCTATAGGCAACACGAGAAAGATTATAGACGCTTCCGCTTTTTCCCGGCCTTATGTGAGGTCTATCTATATATATTTTGACAATATGCAAAAAAGGCTTCTTACCACTTCTGAAGGACTCGTAAAAATTGACAACTATTATGATAAGCTCTGGTTTGATAGTTATAGCAAAATGGATACGAGCAGGGAATTCTGGGTTGAAGCAAGAGAAATAAGGCAATATGAGTTTGAAAAGGACAGAACTGATGTTATAACGTTATATAGAAAACTCTACTACACAAGTGTAAAAAGGGTAGGAGCAATAGTTTTGAACTTTTACACCGATTACATAGATCAGTTGTTAAGCAATCTTGATATGTACCCCGGTCAAATCATCCTGATAATGGATGAAAATGGGAATGAAATTTTCTCTTATTGCAATGAAGATGAGACAGTAGGAACAGGTAAAACTGATATAATGGGAAGAACAGGCATAATGAGCGAAGCTGGTAAAATCAGCAAAGACCAAGAGAATGAGAAATATGTGGAAAATGAAGAAAAACAAGTTGAAACAGAGGTTAACCTTAAGGAATTAAAAGAAAACCAATCTCCATTTTTTGTTATTGAAATTGATAAAGATTCATATATAATTAATCAACTATATTCTCCCAAATATAATCTTAAATACATTTCTATAACGCCTGGCAAATATTTATATAGTATTCCTTCTCAATTAACTCTGATAACTATTTTGCTGCTGGTAGCATCTTTAATTATAGGAACAGTTTTAACACTGGCTTTTAGCAGGAAAAATTTTAATTTTATAAATAACATAATAACTGTTTTTGAAAAGGCTGAAAAAGGTGAACCACTTCCTTCACAACCTGCCAAAATTAAAGATGAGTATAGCTTTATTATTTACAACATTATAAAAGTGTTTTTAGAGCATAATTATTTGAAAATCCAGCTATCGGAGAGAAAGTACAAGCTTAAGGTTATGGAAATGATTGCTTTGCATTCTCAGATAAATCCTCACTTTCTATTTAATACACTGAAAACTGTATATTGGAAAGCTATTGATCTTACAGGGGGGCATAATGATGTAAGTGAAATGGTGGAGAGCCTTTCAACAATTATTGATTATTCATTAAACAGTTATGAAGAATTTGTAACTATGAGTAAAGAAATTAATAATACCAAAAAATATATTGATATTCAGCAAATCAGATATAGAGATAAATTTAACGTTGTATGGGAATACAGTAATGAGATTGAAAATTATAAGACAATAAAACTTATATTGCAGCCATTAATAGAAAACAGCATACATCATGGAATAAACGAAAAAGAAGGCAGATGCCGGATAAGAATTAGGATAACTCAGGTTAATAACTGTTTGAAAATAACAGTAATAGACAATGGTAATGGAATTAATCGGGAAAATTTGATCAAAATAAGGAAAAGACTATCACAATATGAATCGGATAAAAATTCAGTCCGAGAATCCGGTAAAAATATAGGTCTATATAATACTAACAGACGCCTCCAGTTAACTTACGGGGAGAAATATGGCTTACAAATAAACAGTAAATATGGCATGGGGACTGTTGTATATGTTACTATACCTTTAGCAGTAACAACAGAAACACAGGGACGATCCTAAACTATGGATGGTTATGTTGTTTCCTCTCTTCGTATCTTGATAGAAACAAAAGAACCGTCATCATATTACATGACCATATTGCATACCCATATTACCTAAGACCTTTTATCATACAAAATGATACCTTTTCTTAATAAATTGGTATTTTTTGATACCTTATAGCAATTCAAACGCCTTTTATTATAGTAGCTTCATTTATATAATTTATATATAGAAACCAACTTCAATGTTATATAGATATTTTGTGAAATCAGATCACTCAATATTAGCTATAAGGAACCACTAATCTATATAATAATGTATATCCAAATTCATATTATAATAAGAAAAAACATGGTAATGTGTTGGATATACTTTTATTAAAAGATAAAATTAAAGGGAGGTTTTAGTGTGAAAAAAGTACTAAGAACTACATGTGTTATTATTATTGTTTTAAGTCTTCTTTTAAGCATAACTGCATGCTCAAAGAGTGGAGACGGTAAAAAACAAACTGACAACAATGTAACTCAAAATCAGGGTACCGAAAAAAGTGTTGAACCACCTAAACCGGTTACTATAAGATTTGCATGGTGGGGTGGAGAAACAAGGCATAAAGCTACTGTTGATGCATTAGAGAAGTTCCATGATAAATATCCGCATATTACTGTACAACCTGAATATAGTGGATGGTCCGGTTACTTTGAAAAGCTTTTAACCCAGTTTGCCTCGAAAAGTGCACCAGATTTAATCCAAATTTCGTACGCCAATGCAAATGAATATGTTATGAGAGATCAACTTTATCCACTAAATGATTTTATTAATGATGGCGTGCTAAAGGTTAAGGATCTTCCTGAGGTATCTTTGGATATGTTTAAAATTGATGATAAGTATTATGCAGTACCTTCAGGTATAATGGCTAATGCATATTTGGTATATAATAAAGATATATTTGACAAATATGAAGTACCATATCCAAGAGAAGGTTTTACCTGGGACGATTATTTTGAAACAGCAAGAAAACTTACTAAGGATACTAATGGAGATGGTAAAACAGATATATGGGGAACTGGCAATATCTTTACGGATGAACGCGTATTTTTTAAAATGGTTTATGAGCAGGGTGGAAGGTTATTCTCGGATGACTTGAAAAAAGTTAAGTTTACTGGACCGGAAGGTGTAGAAGTGTGGACTCTTGCTAAAAACCTTCTTAAAGAAGGAATAGTAGTACCACCTGAAATAGAAGCCTCAAATCCTCCGGGTGTAGATAGCTTCAGAAGTGAACAATGTGCTTTAGAAGTAATTTATGCCCCCGCAATGTATGCAGACATAAAATTCAACTGGGGTATTGCTAAGTTACCTAAAACAGCTGATACTGATATTCACTGGACTGTTCCATCAATGATATATGTTATGAGTAACTTTAGTAAGGCTCCAAAGGAAACGGCCATGCTTCTGGATTACATACTTAATGATGAAGAGGCAGGAAATATTCTAAAGATGGAAAGAGGAGCTCCTCCTAATAAAAATGTTAGGAATAACATTGCAAGTTCATTGTCTGAAACAGATAAAAATGTTATCAGCATAATTGATAATGTAGCTCAAACAAGTACATTTAGCATTGAGCCTTACCCTCCTGGATTTATTGAAGTTTTAAATTTATTGATTAGGGAATCTCAACAAGTAATGTATGATAAGAAAACACCTGAACAAGCTATGAAGGATTTAGAAACTGAAGCAAACAAAGTAATAGAAAAGTTCTTTAATGAGAAATAAACAATAAAGCATTTAATAATATATGTAATAAAAATACTGGCAAAATAATAATAAAATATTAAAAATAAAAATTTTTTGTATAGATGGGGTTAAGCGAAATATACCCCATTTATACATACTTGTACCGGATTGGAGAAAGACAATGAAAAAGAAATTTTCAGGTAAAAACATAAATTCATTGGAAAGACCATTTGAAGGGTATTTGTTCATTGCCCCTTGGTTGATAGGTTTTTTAGCATTTTCATTATGGCCTATGATTAATTCAGCGATACTTGCTTTTGCAGATTATAATGTTTTTTCAGGAATGAGGTTTATAGGACTTGATAATTTCAGAGTGATGTTTACTGAAGATAAAATGTTTGGTCACTCTTTATTAACTACAACTATATATGTTGTAGTTTCAGTTCCAGTACGGCTGGCAGCTGCTTTGCTTGTAGCTTTGTTATTAAATCAGAAAATCAGAGGAATGTCTATTTACAGGACAATATATTATTTGCCTTCCGTTCTTGCTACAAGTGTAGCTATGCTTGTTACCTGGAAAATGGTTTTATCAAGGGAAGGAATTGCAAACAAGGTATTAGGTTTTATAGGACTTGGTCCATATGATTTTCTTTCTAATCCTGATATAGCACTATGGACAGTTTCATTTCTTGCTATATGGCAGCTTGGCTCAGCGATGGTTATATTCCTGGCAGGTTTAAAAGCAATTCCTACTGAGCTATACGAAGCAGCTGTAGTTGATGGAAGCTCAAGTTGGCAAAGATTTTTTAGAATAACAATTCCCCTATTAACACCAACAATATTTTTCAATCTGGTTATGGGGATTATTGGTGCCTTCCAGGTATTTAGCGTAGGTTTCGTAATGACCAGAGGAGGTCCTGCAAATGCTACTTATTTCTATGTTCTTCACCTTTACAGAACTGCATTTGAAAGCTTCAGAATGGGCTATGCCTCTGCTTTAGCCTGGGTATTAGCTATAATTGTTATGGCACTTACCTTATTAGTTTTCAGGTCGTCCGATAAATGGGTTCACTATGAAAATTAATACATGGAAAAATAATATATGAAAATCAACATATGAAATATACCTTATGAGTTCTTTATGAACTCCTATGTTAAACAATAATTTCCATGTTGAATCTTAGAAAGGATATTACGCTATGAGTGTAAACACTGTTGCTTTAAAACATAATGGAAAACAAAGAACTAAAAACGGAAGGGAACGTATAGCAAAATTAATAATACATTTGTTCTTAATAATAGGGAGTGTCATTATGACATTTCCTCTTATATGGCTTATAAGTAGTGCATTTAAACCCAGTGCAGATATATTTGATAGAAACTTCAGACTTATACCTGAAACATTTACTTTTAAAAATTTTGTAAATGGATGGAACATCAATCCTCAGTTTTCATTTGGACACTTTTTTATGAATACTGTTGTATTGACAATTTTAGTTGTCATAGGGACTGCTATTTCATCATCCCTTACAGCTTTTGGTTTTGCAAGACTTAAGTTCAAACATAAAAAACTATTATTCTCAATTATGTTATCAACAATGATGATACCGGGACAGGTTACGCTTATTCCTCAATACCTTATATTTAATAGAATCGGATGGCTGAATAGCTATCTGCCAATGGTGGTGCCTGCGTTTTTTGGAGGCGGGGCGTTTAATATATTTCTGTTAATTCAGTTTATAAGGGGGATTCCAAAAGAACTTGATGAATCAGCGAGGATAGAAGGGTGCAGCAGCTTTAGAGTATATTGGAATATAGTTATGCCTCTGTGCAAACCAGCATTATTTACAGTAGTAATATTCACTTTCCTTGGTACTTGGAATGATTTTATGGGACAGTTGATATACCTGAATTCTACAGAAAAATTTACAGTTTCATTAATACTTAACTCACTGATTGATATTACTTCAGCGGTAAGCTGGGGAGCAGTAATCGCTCTTACTTTATTATCAGTAATGCCTTGCATACTTTTATTCTTTGTATTACAGCCATATTTTGTTGAAGGTATTGCCACTACGGGGTTAAAAGGATAAATTATGTAGTAGCAAGAACCATCGCCTCTCCTCTGGCTCTACTTGTCCTTCTAATATGAGAGTGATATACTAAAAAAGGGTAAACTATGTGTAAAATTTTATTTTTGGAAAGGACGTGCTATTATGCAGCTTCTGGTATTAGTGCTTAACAAAGTAGAGTTGCTTGACGAGTTACTAAAAAGTTTTGTTAGTGCCGGCATTAAGGGTGCAACCATCCTTGACAGCATGGGTATGGCAAGAGCACTGACTTCCGGTGGGAATGAAGATATCCCGATTTTTGGATCATTAAGACTGATTCTGAATGAAGGACATCCCTATAATAAAACCTTATTTGTTGTACTTAAAGATGATGAGGTTAATATTTGTGTCAGGTGTATACGGGAAGTTGTCGGGGATCTGAACAAGCCAGATGTTGGGATTTTATTCACAGTACCTGTGAATTTTATTGAAGGTCTTACTAAAAAGAACCAGGAGGGCAAATAGGAAAAAACATCAATGAACACATTATTTTATGTATCAATAGTTCTGTTAGCGGGGCTTTTAACTGCTAAGCTTACATCCCTTGCCAAATTGCCTAATGTAACAGGTTATTTGGTGGGGGGGTTAATTATAGGCCCTAGTATTCTAAGAGTTGTTCCAAAAGATGCAGTAACACATATGGGAATTATATCTGAAGCGGCTTTAGGAATGATAGCATTTAGTATTGGCAGTGAGTTCAGTTTTAAGCATTTAAAACAACTTGGTTCCGGAATTATTACTCTCACTGTAATACAAGCTTTATCAGCTTTTGCTGCTATTGTGACTGCAATAGTATTAATTTTCGGCAAGAGTATAGAGGTAGGTCTGGTGCTTGGAGCTATCGGAGTAGCAACCGCACCTGCAGCGACTTTACTTGTTGTAAGACAGTATAAGGCCAGTGGCCCGGTTGTAGACACACTATTACCGGTTGTGGCTATTGATGATGCTGTTGGTATTATGGTATTTGGACTTTGCATGGCTGTAGCGAAGGCTGTACATATGCCCGAACAGAATGTTTCACTGGCAATGTCAATTATTAAGCCAATATGGGAAATAGGGCTGGCAGTTATTATTGGCTTTCTCCTTGGGCTGCTATTATCTTTCATTGCGACCAAAGTAAGGGGAGATGAAGAATTACTTGGTATATCACTTGCTATGGTTTTTATGGGAGTAGCCCTGGCAGGTAAATTTGGCGTGTCATCATTGCTATTATGTATGACTATGGGTGGAGTGCTAACCAACCTTGCATCTAATTCACAGAAGGTATTTAGTATGGTTGACAGATTTACACCTCCGATATATGTAGCTTTTTTTACGCTGTCAGGAGCTGATCTGGACTTAAGCATACTGAAAAGCGTAGGTCTATTAGGAATAGGCTACATAATTTCAAGGTCAATAGGAAAAATTGTAGGAGCATATGTTGGAGCTAAAATTATCAAGGCCCCTCCTACAGTGCAGAAATATCTGGGAATAACCCTTCTGCCCCAGGCAGGAGTTGCTATAGGATTATCTCTGGTAGCTCAGAGTGTTTTACCTGAATTTGGAGCATCTATTAGAACTGTTGTATTATTTGCAACACTAATATATGAGCTTGTAGGGCCTGTACTTACTAAGATAGCCTTAACAGGAGCCGGTGAAATACAGCCTGTGAAAAGCAAGGCACAGCTTACACGGTAAATTTCAGACAAAGGCTGTGCATAATGTGGAATCACAGGTATATGTGCAGATGAATACGCGCGAATGTACAGGTAAGGCAGGAATAATTCCTGCCTTTTTCCGTTTCTCTTTATCCATAGTGTCAAGAAGTCTCTCACTTATGCCAATGTTACTTTGTGCTCTTCTGCATAATAATTTGGTCTGTCTGCAGTTTTATTTCCAAATATTGAGCGCTTTCAGCTTTTGCGGGAGAGATAACAATGTCAAAATTTGTCCATTCACCAGGACGGAGGACATTTGAAACAGAAAAGTCAGCACTGCTTAATGACTTATCCCAATCATCATGATTTATAGATTTATCTTCACGATCATATTTTACACCCCACCTGACTTTTAGTTTGCAGCCATTGTAAACGCAGTTCTGAGGATTGCCTAATCTGAAATACAATTTATAACCTTCTCCTTGTAGTTCTGCTTTATCTAATATTAAAAAGAACATGCCTGTACTTGTATCTATTCTTGCGAAGCCCTTACCTGATTCAGAAACATTAAAAACTGCTTTATTGAATTGATCAAGCATTAGTTTGGTAAGAGCTAAATCTGTCATCGTTTTTATTTTAAACTCATTGTAATCTTTCAGTTCTGGAATTTCGCTCGTGTTGTTGTTATCCTTACTCTTATATTTGTTTAAATCCGCTGTTAATGTTTCTATTTCACCTTTCAATCCAGAAATTGCCTTATTCATTGCAACATAATTATACACTCCAAATATGGATGTAAAAATTAATAATACACTAAAGGCAATAATCAGGATTTTTTTTATTAAAGCCACATTATTTCGTATAGGTCCTATTACTTTTTCTAAATTTAATTGTAACACTTTTTACTCCACCTCACAAAATGCTTATTTTTTTGATGATAAAAATTGGTTTCAAATATTAAATAGTACTTTAATACTATAAATAACGACTAAATAACGTCTAAATAATATCAGACCTTATTTATCGGTAAATTATAAATCGCTCTACTAATATTATAAATTAGCCTACTACTATTCTACAATTAAACAGTGTTATTATGCAAACTATTTCTTAAAATCTTCTAAAAATATTAACTCATTGATAATGTACAGAATAGACAAAAATAATATGTTATTTTAATAAATTTTTAACAAAAACATTGAATCTTTTTGCTAAAATAGCATGTATAATATAAAATGGATTTTATTTTTAACATAAGGGGAAATGATTCATGAAGGGAAATACAATTTTAATTAATATATTAATGATGGCTGTAATTTTTGTGCTGGCTTTTTCTTTTGTTGCTGTATTAAGGCATACATTGGCTGATAACAATATATTCGCTGAAGTAGCATCGGAGACCTCCTTGAAAATTACTGAGAAGCAAATAAAGGAAACGAAAGGCAACCTTGATATGGAATTTAGCATTCCTGTTATTGAAGGGCTTGCAGATAAGGAAATACAGTCAAGCATTAATTCTATGCTGGAAAATGATATAGAATCTTTTAGAAAGTATATGATTGAACTTTCTGCTACAGATACAGATAGCAGTATTAATATGAAATATATAGCTAAGACAAGCTATAAAATTAATAAAAAAAGCAGAAACCTGTTAAGTATTTCTGTAATCTACTATCAGGACACCGGTGGAGCTCATGGCATTTATGACATGGTTGCGTATAACTTTGACATTCGAAATGGTTCTTTATTGGAACTTGATGATCTATTTGAAAATAAGGATGGGTATAAAGATATTATTAATGAAGAAATAAGAAGGCAGATATGTGAAAATAAGGGAAAGATCGAGTACTTTAGTGGTGATAGTGGCTTCAAATCAATTTCCAGCCATCAGCCTTTCTATATTAATGATGGTAAACTGGTAATTTATTTTAGTTTATATGAAATAGCACCTTATTCATCTGGAATACCCGGGTTTGAGATACCATTTACATTATTTGAAGAAAATCTAAACGAGATTATAGCACAGTGAAGTCAAATTAAAAATTGATTATTTGTGCAATATGTTAATTGAAGTCTTTGTTAATATATGTTATATATAATAGGGTAAATTACGAAAATGTTGAATAGCAAAATAAAATCCTAGGGGGGTGCAGGTTACATGAGTATGTTTGAAATGCTTATGCTTTTGTGTTTTGGAGCAGCTTGGCCGGTATCTATATATAAATCATATACATCAAGAAAGAATAGTGGAAAAAGTCTGGGTTTCCTTATTATTATCCTTATAGGATATATATCGGGAGTTATTCATAAGATTTTGTATAGCCGTGATCCCGTTATCGTGCTTTATATTCTAAATAGTATAATGGTTTCAATAGATATTGCATTATACTTCAGGAATAAAAAAGCTTCAAATTAAAAGGACCTGTACTCTTTGCAGTAAATTTGCAGTATATTAAATGCAAAACCAGGCGAAAAAGAAGCAAGCATTATTTAAACAGCTTGCTTCTATATTTTTCAAGTTGCATCATTAAGATATAACCTACACCATAGCAGGCAACAGCTTGTCCAAGAGCAACCCAACCCATTGCAACAAGTACAGATACCTTCAGAATATAACTTAACATGATTCCTACTACCACTGCATTAACCAGCACCGGAGGTAATGGTACAAGATACCGTTTAGGCATTTTATAGGACAATATAGCTGCAATTAATGTGGCAAGACTGCCAAAAATTATATCTAAAGGTCCATTCCCTCCAATAATATTGGAAATTATGCATCCGATAAAAAGGCCCGGAATTGCAGCGGGTGTAAATGCAGGCAATACTGTAAGAGCTTCGGCAATTCTAACTTGGAACAATCCATAACTTATAGGTGAAAACACGATTGTCAGGACTGCATAAATTGCTCCTATAACAGCTGCTTCAGTAATAAATCTGAGGCTCTTGTTTTTTTTATTCACAAATTTATACATAAAACATCCCTTTCAGCAAGATCCATCTTATAATAATTATTATAAGATGATCAACTTTAAACTTCATAATTATTATTTGCAGTTGTCAGCAGTAATAACTGTATTTATACAAATAATTATGCAAGTAATTACGCAAATTAACATGGAAATAATCATATCATCGTTTATTGCATTTTTCAATAAGCTCAGTTAATATATCTATATATGCTTAATACTACTATGTCAATTTAGAGAGCGATGTCTTCTGTGATATTTTTTTGTTGTTCTTCGGCAAAACACATAATAATAAAGTAGTATTAAATAAAGCAATATTAAATGATATTAATAGAAATTCCTAAAGGAAGGGGTTTATATAAAATGATTGAAAATTCAAAAGTAGCAGTATTGGAGACAACTCCTGAGACCGTAATCGAAGATTACAAGAAGCTTATGAGGATGTCGGATTATGATAAGTATTTAAAAAAGGACAGGCCAACCATACTTAAAAATAACATATCATGGCATTTCCCTTATCCGGGAGCAAACACTACTCCCTGGCAGATGGAGGCAGTTATACAGTGCCTGCGTGAAGATGGCTATAAAGATATAGTTTGTGTTGAAAATAAAACTGTTGTAACAAATGCGTATAAAGGTGAAAGACTTAACAAATATGTTGATATATTTAAAAAGTATAATATACCTGTTTTATATAACTTCAAGGAAGAGGATATGAAATGGGTTAAATATGAACCAAAAGGGGAAATACTGGTACTTGACAAGATTTTCCCGGATGGCATATATATACCTGATTATTTTTTTGATAAAAATATAATACATCTGCCTACCATGAAGTGTCACATTTATGCCACAACAACAGGAGCAATGAAAAATGCTTTCGGAGGTCTGCTGAACACAAAAAGACACTACTGTCACAGTGAAATCCATAAAACACTTGTAGACCTTCTTACCATACAAAAGGAAATTCACTCTGGGATATTTGCAGTAGTTGATGGAACTGTATCGGGAAATGGGCCTGGCCCAAGAACTATGAAGCCGGCTGTTACAAATTATATATTGGCAGGGGGAGATCAGGTCGCTGTTGATGCGGTATCCTCAAAAATTATGGGATTTGACCCAATGAGCCTTGAATACATTAGAGAAGGAAACAATGCAGGTCTGGGCAATGGAAGGATGGAGAATATTGAAGTAGTTGGTGAAGATATTTCAAATGTAAATTGGGGATATACAGTAGGAGATAATACAGCAAGCAAAGTAGGGGATCTGTTATGGTTTGGACCGTTAAAAAAGCTCCAGAGACTTATGTTCCATACTCCAATAGTTAATATCTTTATTTGGGGTTCGGCATTCTATCATGATGTTATATGGTATAATTTGCAAGGTAAAAAAGTGGTAAAAGATTATCAGAATAATACCCAATGGGGCAGGCTTTTTAAGTCGTATAAATAGGGAAACCAAACTGCTTTTCAAGTACAGCTTGTTACAGATGGTCATTTGTGGATCGATGCATTATCAAATGTGGATCGATGCATTATCAAATCTAGCTCATGAAGAGCTAAAGAAACATGTTGAAAGGGTAGGAAGAGTTATTTATACTTCCAACCTCTTATTCCTGGAACCGTTCCTTTGTTTCGTTGTTTTATTATTCCTCCAAAAGCTGCATACAGAATAACAGGGCTCTTGGCAGATGAAATGGTCCTTTCCACATGGAGCCCTTTAAAGTATGCGATACAGTTCCATCTCTATGTAGATATCCGTACCATTCGCCATATTCCTTATCCGGGAACCTGCTGAAAGCCCAACTGTGAACCTTTTCATACCAATCCATATATTCCTGTTTCCCCGTATATTTATGTGCAAGAAGAAGGGCATAGAGAGCTTCTGTATGAGGCCACCATAGTTTCATATCCCATTCAAGCTGTTCCTCCGGTCTTCCGTCTATATCCACAAAATATAAAATTCCGCCGTATTCCTTATCCCAGCCAAGGTCCAGTGACCAGTTCAATATATCCAGGGCTTTCTGCATAAGGGCATCATCCTTTTGGTACTTTGCTTCTTTCATCAGGAACCATGATGCTTCTATTGAGTGCCCGGGGTTTATGCACCTTCCTGCAGGAGTATCCAATCTTTCACCATTTAAGCCTACTGTTTCAAAGAGAGCTTTTACTTCCGGTTTTAGGAAATCTTTTAGTATTTCATCTACAAGTCTCTTTGCGATATGATCATATGCATTTCCTGCATTTCCCATGTCTGTTTCTCTTAAGATATAGTTGGTATTCAGTAATATCATAGGAACAGCCATGGCTTTTGATGCTCTTGTTTCTGCATAGACCTTGGGTGTTATCTTATATGGGTCATTTGCAGAATTTTCATAAATTGACAATACCATTTTATATATGCTTTTAGCCTTATCAAGAGCAGCTGTATTACCTGTAGTTTTGTAATATTCTGCCAGAGCAATTATAGCAAAGGTTTCACTAAACAAGTAACGCCTTTTCCTAAGAGGTTTCCCGTCCTGTGTTACCTGGAAGAACATACGGCCATCATCATCAAAACAATGCTTCATAATAAAATTATATCCCAGGTGGGCTGCTTCAAGCCATTCATCTTTTTTACCCAAAGTATTGCAGAGCCTTGAGTAAATCCACAATCCCCTGCCTTGAAACCAAACAGATTTATCTGTATTGAAGACTTTCCCTGTCCGGTCAACACTAGTAAGATAACCACCGTATTTGTGGTCAAGAGAATGATTTAGCCAAAATGGTATACAATCATCCAATAAAGAGCTTTTGTAGAATTTGTAAAGCTCATTTTTTCGGTTTTTATCCATATTATTTTACCTCCAAAGACGTTTTGATGTAGTAAGTAGTATTTGACACCATAAATATCATTAATTATATTTTACACATTAAATATAATTCCTGCAATTATATTTATGGTGTCACCGCAGATCCTGGCATAATTAAATCCGGCATCTATTTTACCTAAAAAACAAATTCATTTTTCTCAGTAAGTTCCTTTGACTTTTCTATTAACTCACTCAGAATGTCAATCATACTTTCTGAAAGCTTTTTAGCCTCTTCTGTCGCTTTTATGGTAGCTTCACGGTTACCGGCATTTATACTGTTTATTACTACATTGCCTGTGTTATGAAACCCGTGATGTATATCCTCTATCTTATTCCAACTATTTAATATTTCAGGATGAGAAGGCTTTACAGAGTAGTAGAAATGACCGAAACTGCAGTTATGGTCATTTGTCTGAAGAGGTCTTATTTCCATGGCTTCGACCATAGATTCAAGCTCTGAAACCCACCTTTTATGGTTCTTAATTGCTTCTTCAATAAACTCTGAAAATTTCTCGTTGGGAATGCTGTATAATCTGTCAAGTATAATTTCCCCACACTTCTTTGTTGCATCATCCAAATTATTTTCCAGTATCAACATAGCTTCAGATAAGTTTTCCATATCCTTGCCAGTAGATTCCAGTGAAGATGAATGGATGCGAAGTTCTCCGGACATTAGGGTAAGACTGTTCATGAAATTTGTAAGTTCCTCAAGAGATGATGTAATTTCTTCGCTTACAGCACTTATATTTTCCAGGCTTGATGCAATACCTGTAATGGATTGGTTGCTGGATTCTATTGACGACATCATTTTTGCAATGGAAGTATTAATATTTGTCAGGGAATCGGCAGTATGTTCAATGCTTTCGGAACTTTTAGCCGAATTATTATATATATCATTTACAATATTGCCTATAGATGTAAGCAGATTTTTTGTTGAGTCAGATAGTTTGCGGATCTCTTCAGCTACTACGGAGAATCCCCTGCCGGCTTCTCCAGCCCTTGCAGCTTCAATAGATGCATTAAAAGCAAGAAGGTTTGTCTGATCTGATATTTCATAAATTCCATCAACAATCTCTTTCATACTATCAAGGGATTCCTGCAGGATTTTAAAATCATCTTTCATAGATTGAGAGTATACGAGAGCATTTTTAGTATCTATAGAAATCTGATTAACTACATTCCGATTATCGGTCGTGTTCTCCTTGAGCTGATTTGCTCTTAATGTGATGTTTTCAATGGAGTATGCAATTTCAGTATTGGCATTTGTTATTTCGGTTGCTGAAGCAAGGGAACTCTCTGATGACTTATGCACATCAAATGACATATTATTTATTTTTGAACCTATATTATTAACTTTTTCACCGAAGAATTTCATTTTCAAATCGAAACTGCTTGTTAAAAAAGCAGCCTTAAAAATATCTTCAAAGATAGATACAAGTTTTTCCCTGCCTTTTTCGAGACGGTCAAAAATTAATGGAATATCCCTTTGCCAATTACCTTTAAACTTTTTGTTTACATTGTAATTTTGATCATTATTTGTACATTCCATCGCGCGGATTATTTTCTGGATCGGTTCATATTTTTTTCTACTATAAATCATTTTCTACACCCCTTATTATTTATCGGATTAACAGTTAACAACTTTATATAAAAATGTAAAAAAAACGAGATAAATAGTTCTGTATGTTTATAATAACTCTATCGACTTTTTTCGCTATTTTTTTCAAAAAATATTTTAAATAATATAAGGCTGTGGTAAAATGAAATAAGATACAATAAAACAATATAAGTGATATTGAATCATTTATATGCATGCCAAAATATAGAAAAGGGGGATATAAGGCCATGTGGAAAGAATTTAAACAATTCGCAGTAAAAGGGAACATAATTGATATGGCAATGGGTATAATTATCGGTTCTGCATTTAGTAAAATTGTAAGCTCTCTGGTAAATGATATGATTATGCCGATTTTCAGTTTGATTATTGGAAGAATTGATTTCACCAACCTATTTATAGCACTGGATGGCAAACACTATGAGAAGCTTGGGGATGCAAAAGAAGCTGCAGTTTCAACAATTAATTATGGAATGTTTATATCAGCTATCATTGATTTTTTAATTATTGCATTTTCCTTATTCCTGATAATAAGAAATGTTAATAAATTAAAAAAGAAAGAAGAGGCACCGCCTGCAGAGCCTACAGCAAAGGTTTGTCCATATTGCCAAAGCACTATATCAATAAAAGCTACAAGGTGCCCTCAATGTACCTCTGAGCTTGTAGAAACAATGAAGGTTTGATTTTTAAGTATATATGAGGTTACAGGATATACTTGACTATTTTATGGGTGTATCCTGTTGCTTTATGCAATATCAATTCAATGTAAAATCAACATCATTAGCCAAAACCTGGTATTTCTTAATGTATTTAGATACAGGCTCCATTATTTACCTCCGTTTTGTCTCTCCGTTCTGACTCTCCGTTTTGGCTCTCCATTTTGGCTCTCTATTCTGGCTTCCATTTTGCAGCTATACACCTGCATACAATTTCAAAAAGCCAACAAATTATAGCTGAATTAAATTATTTAGTAACAGGCACTGGTTAATTATAACACTAATTTTGCAAAAAGTTAACAGTTTACGGAAAATATCAACATATTTAAACTATATCAATACTTTTGAATAGACAAATAAATTCTATTATGATAGCTTATATTTGCAGGGAAAAGTTGCAGCAAGCTTTAATATGATTACAGGGGGAATATATAAATGGATTTCAACAGTAACACTAAAATCATAGATAGTCATGTGCATATCAGAAGTTTAAAGAGTATGGAATTTCTCTATAATTATTTAAAAAACTATAACCTGAAAAAAATAAATATTGTAAGTTTGGCATGTAAAGATCAAAGTGAAATAGCGCAAAATCTTTTATGTGCGTTATTTAAACTGCTGCATCCTAAAAGTGTATATGCTTACGGCTCATTAATGTACCCGTACTACCCGCTGGATGAAAAAATACCGTATAATTATAACCTTGTTGAGCAGGTTAAAACATTAATGAATATGGGGTTCGACGGCATTAAGATGCTGGAAGGAAAGCCTACCTTGAGGAAGAAGATAGGTATACCACTGGATTCTCCCATTTTTGATGATTACTATTCATATCTTGAAGAACAAGAGATACCAATAGTATTCCATACAGCAGATCCCGAAACTTTCTGGGACAGGGAAACTGCACCTGAATTCTCTTTTGAGCAGGGTTGGTTTTATGGTGATGGCACATTCCCGGGAAAAGAGACTATATACAATGAAATTGACGGGATATTGAGTAAATTTCCAAAGTTAAGGGTAACCTTTGCTCATTTTTATTTTCTATCAAATTACATAGAGAGAGCGGAAGCATTTCTTAATAAGTGGAAAAATGTAAGCCTTGATATTACGCCGGGTCGTGAAATGTATGATAATTTCTCAAGGAAACCATCAGAATGGAAAGCTTTCTTTACTAAATATCAGGACAGGATTGTCTTTGGAACTGATATGGAAGACAGTATGTTCCAGGGAGGTCCTTCAGATATAATAAATACAATTAGGAGATTTCTTGAGACGGGTGATAAATTTCATAATTGGGGTTTTGAAATAAACGGACTGGCCCTTGATAAAAATGTTATTGACAAAATTTATTATAAAAACTTTGAATCCTATGCTGGAAGCAATCCAAAAATGGTAAATACTAAAAGACTGCTTGATGAGTGCAGGAGAATAAAGGGTATAGCACTAGAAAGTCCGGCTTTAAGCACAGTAGTTCCTGAAATAAATAAAATAATTGAAAATATAACGAGTCGATAGATGTCCCCCACCTCTACTGATGCGTTATAAAATAAACCGATTATAGGCTATTATATTAATACCGGATAATATTGAAATATATTTCGTATATAGGATCATATTATTGCATTTTGATGTAAAACACATAATTAACTAGGATTCTAAGGAGACGACAGAAATGGATAAAAATGATAAAAAAAGCAATACACTTAAATTTAAAAAATATTTAAACTCTCTTTCAATAAAGTTTATTGTTTGTACTGCTGCAGTTACACTTATTTCAGTTTTGTCCATAGGATTATTTTCTTTTTTGTATATCAGCAATAGCATAAATGAGGAAATTACACGTTATAATACTCAGCGTTTGAACTATGTTAAGGAAACAGTAGACAATAGGGTGTTTGGCAAAACGCTTAATATTCTATCCGGGCTTTTGGTAAAGAACGAGTTTAATGAATTGTTATATTATTACCTGCAGCATCCAAAAACCAATAATTTAACTAAGGTTAACTCAGTTATGACAATTCTAAAAGATAAAGCACTTACAAACAGCGATATATTATCTTCAGTATCAATTTATTATAAAAACAACGATATTGTAATATCCTCATCAAGTGGAATTAAATATCTGAATGATACAAATAAGAATCTGCCTTTCGATGATGAGTGGATCGATATTTTTGATGATATGAGAAAAAGCAATAAAGGAAGGAATCAAAATGTTATATGGATTCCCACAAGAGAAACTCCATGTTCATATGGCTACACAGCAAATGAATATAATATATCACTTATTGGAAAGTTTCCGCAAAATTATGTCCAGGAGGGTTATGATTCCTTAGTGTGTTTGAATATCAGCGAAAAAGTATAAGGAATACAATAAATGATATTGTAAAAGATGATGAAATAAATGTTTTAATAGTTGACAGCAAAGGCAATGTAATGTCTGATAATAATGGAAAAAGTATTTGCTCAGATATAAGTAATAGTGGTATTTTTAATGTTGTGAACCAGGATTCCGGAGAGCATGATATAGAGACTAAATCATTGATAGAAATTGATGGAATAGAAACTGTAATTTCATCAGTAAAATCAGATTACTGCGGCTGGTATTACATTCTTATGGCTCCCTCGTCTGTATACTTTCAAAAAACGGTTATTGCAAGAAAGATAATATTCACATTATGTGTAATAATATTTTTTGTTTTACTTTTTGTAGTAATGTTGATTTCTGTAAAACTAACATACCCCTTTAACAGGATATTAACAAATGCAAAAAATGTGTTGGGTGAAAAGCGCAGTGAAGTTTATAGAAATGAATTATTATGCATTAATGATGCATTAAACATGCTGTCGCAAAAAACAAATGTTCAGGAACAGATTTTAAATGGCAATAGAGATTTGGTAAGGCAGACTTTCTTTTTAAATTTAATGAGTGGGCAGAAATTTAATGATAATGATATAGAAAAGACACTGGAATTTTTAGACCAGGACATGAGTCTTCCTTACTTCACAGTTGCAATCATACAGAATAATATGTTTGCTAAAGCTGATTCCCTGTTTAATAAAATTGAAAATGATATATACCATTATATAGATAATAGAGAATATGATTATATAAATAGGGATTTGAATATTATTTATATAAAATACAATGAGCATCATATATCACTGATTATTAACCACTTAATACCTTCACCTAAAATTGCTGCTGATTTTGTTAATAACTTAAAAGAATACATTGAAAAAAGATTTGATGCGATCCTGCATTACAGTATTGGAACTGTTTGCAATAAAATTAATCAGATTGACAGATCATTTTACGACGCTTATGATGCATTAGCCTACTCATCCATTTATCCCACAATAAGGATTTTTGAGCATGATATAACCAAGAAATGGGATAAGAACAATAACTTAGAGTACGGATATATTGATAGCTTTGTTAAAAGTCTGAACGAATATAGACTGGACAACTGCAAACAATATTTGTATATTATTATGAACAATGTGATTGAGGAACATTTATCATATAAAACATATAAAAGTATTATTAATGAAATAATACTATCAATAGAAAAACTTGTAATAAACACTAAAATTGACCTGAGCGAAATATTTAGTGTTTCAATAGCTGAACAGGTAGAATCTCAATACTATATTATTGATGTATTCAAAACTATTGAATGTATATTGGGTAAAATTCTTGATCATATTGTATCTCAGCATTCCAGTCTTAATTCTGTATATGTGGCAGAGGCAAAAAAGTTCATAGATGAGTATTATTATAAGGACATTTCCATTCAGGATATAGCTGATAAACTGAATATCAGCAGACACCATCTGTGCCGTGTTTTCAAAGAAACCACCGCTAACACTCTTTTAAATTACATTACTGAAGTAAGGATGAATAAAGCCAGGGAGTTATTAGCTGAAGGCAAACTCCCAATAAATGATATTGCAAAGGAAATTGGCTTTAATAACACTACTTATTTTAATAAAAAATTCAAGCAAAATTTCGGTGTTACACCAACACAGTATCAGAGTAATGTTAGCTGTGAAAAGACGGTATAGTACCTTAATAGATATCAATATCATTCAAGCATATCAATAAAGTTTAATATGTATTAATCAATACATTTGAATTATATCAATTATTTTGAATAGACAACTGCGTAAATCGTATGTTAGCATTGAGTCATAAAATATACCGGGCAAAAAATGGTATAAAGTTATTATTAAAGAAAGAGGCGAGATTGTGAACCCTTCAAAAGTTACTGCTTCAGCTTCAGATATTAAATATGGAAAGAAGCTTTCAGGTAAAAACTCAAAATCTTGTAAAAATTCAAAAGTCTCTAAATATTTCAGCGAATGTGCCGATAACTATCAGCTTGTTCTAATGTTTTTACCTGTTATTATATGCCTGGCATTGTTTAGTTATGCACCAATGTACGGCCTTGTCATTGCATTTAAAGATTTTCAACTGCTAAAGGGTATTTCAGGAAGTGAATGGGTAGGTCTTGAGAACTTCAGAAAGCTGCTTATCACGCCCAGTTTTCATGAAGTGTTTAGAAATACAGTAGTAATAAGTTTACTAAGAATACTATTTGGGTTTCCTGCTCCAATTATTTTGTCTATATTACTTAATGAAATATATCATAATACCTATAAAAAAATAGTGCAGACGATAAGCTATCTGCCCCACTTTCTTTCATGGGTTGTTCTGGGTGGATTATTCATGCAGGTGCTATCACCTTCCGGTGGGTTAGTAAATCAGGTAATAACTGCATTTGGAGGGAAGCCCATATATTTTCTGGCAGATCCGAATTATTTTATAGGTATGCTGATAGCTACAGGAATATGGCAAAGTGCAGGCTGGGGAACAATTATATACCTAGCTGCAATAACATCAATTAATACTGAGCTGTACGAAGCAGCTGTTGTTGATGGTGCTACCAGATTTAAGCAAATAATACATATTACCTTGCCATCAATAGCACCTACTATTACCATATTGTTCATACTGCAGATGGGAAATATTGTAAACGCTGGTTTCGATCAGATTTATAATCTTTACAACCCTGCTGTATATAAAGTAGCAGATATTATTGATACATATATGTACAGAAAAGGTCTCATTAGCATGCAATATAGTTTTGCCAGTGCTGCAGGTTTATTTAAAAACATTATCTCATTCATTCTTGTATTCCTTACAAACTGCGTTGTAAAGAAGTTTAATGAATACTCGATTTGGTAAATAAAAATCTGCAAATAAAAAATATGGTGAAATTACAAACACTTTTATATACTGAAAGGATGAGCTTAGCATGTCACGCATATTAAAAAAAACATTGGGGGACAAGATTTTTGACGTAGTAAATTATATATTTATGTTTATATTTTGCCTTACAATATTACTCCCTTTTATTCATCTTCTTGCACAGTCCTTTGACAAGGTGGGTAACATTTCTGCTGAAGGTTTATACATATGGCCGGAAGAGTTTACCTTTGATAATTATAAAATGATTGCAAAAAACAGGTATATATGGAATGGTTATTATAATACATTTTTTAGAACAATTGTTGGTACCGGTATGTCATTATTCTTTACATCAATGGGAGCCTATGCATTATCGAAAAAAAGATTTCCAAACAGGACATTCTGGACAATGGTAGTTGTGTTTACAATGTTTTTCAGCGGCGGACTTATCCCAACTTTTCTCTGGATAAAGAAACTGGGACTTCTTGATAAGAGAATGGTTCTTATACTACCTGGTCTTATTGGAGCATATAACCTGGTACTAATTAGGAACTTTTTTCAGCAGATTCCGGGAGAACTCGAAGAATCAGCAAGAATTGATGGTGCCAGGGATTTTACAGTATTCTTAAGAATAATACTTCCTGTTTCAAAGCCGATTCTGGCAACTGTTGCTTTATGGCTGGCAGTAGGGCACTGGAATGCGTGGTTTGATTGTCTTGTTTATATAAAGGATACTAAAAAATACGTAGTGCAGGTAATACTTCAGAGAATAATTCTACAGGGTACTCAACAGATGATGATGGATGATACAATGGTTCAAAAAGAGTATGAAAGCAGACCTGATGTAATAAAAGCTGCGTGTATTTACTTTACTACAATACCGATACTCTGTGTTTACCCATTCCTTCAGAAATATTTTGTTAAAGGAGTTTTCATTGGTTCGTTAAAAGGCTGAAGCAGGCAAACAAGGTTAAAAAGCCTTGTCAATATATCAAACTTAATGATATCAAACTTAAATGCTCAGGATTATTTAATGTAAGTATGTCTTTAAGTACCTGACTAAGCAGAAAAAAATTAGTGCAAATAATTAATACAAGGTTGCTTTTACAGGTGCTTTAGTATATAAAAAATATAGAAAGGGGAATATTTTAATGAAAACTGCAAAAAAAATCACTGCTTTAATACTTTCCGTTATCTTTACAGTAGCTCTTCTGGCAGGCTGTGGAGGAAAGAAGAATGGCAATGCAGCAGAACCAACAAAAAAGGGGACAACTGGTACTACAGAAAAAGCAGGTAGTAATACTGACAATAAACAGGAAGAGACATATACATACACAATAATACAATGGCTTCCTGCACCACTAGACGACAATGCTCCAATGGTAAAAAAATGGGAAGATGAGTTTGGGGTAAAGTTCAAATTTGACTATATTGAGACAACTAAAATTACTGAACTTTTACCCTTGAGAATTGCATCCGGAGATATTCCTGATATAATTACAAGCCTTGACTATAATGGCTTTTATGATTATGTAAAACAGGGAATAGCCGGTACTTGGGATGAGGAGTTTTTCAGAAAAAACGCTTCTTATATTTCAAAATTAATGGATGAAATGGGGGAAGATTCCTGGAAAATAAGCAAGTATAACGAGAAAATGTTTACTGTACCCGGTATTAATTGTGAATATATGTATGGAGCGGCAATGATATGGCGAAATGACTGGCTTAAAAATCTGGGAATAACAGAAATTCCATATAAGCTTGATCAAGTAGAGGCTGCATTGTACAAGTTCAGAAATGGTGATCCTGATGGAAACAAGCAAAAAGACACATATGGACTCTCTCAGGATGGCATGAAAATGATATTGGGCGCTTTTGGCGCTCCGGAAAAAAATTGGATTGATGATGGAAATGGAGGAGTCATTTATTCAAGTATAGCACCCCAGACAAAAGATGCCCTGGTATTGTTAAGAAAATGGTATAAAGACGAAGTTCTTGATCCTGAATTTATAACTGGTGAGAACAAGGGCGGGTATTGGGCCTTAAGTCATGCTTTCTGCAATGGAAGAATAGGTTTCACGGCAAGAGCTGTAAATGCTCACTGGAAAGACCCTAAACTTTGGGAATTAGGAGAGGCGCCATATTTAAAAGAGGTAAAAGCAACAAGATTACCTATGCCCGAAGGAAAAACAATGCAGATAAGCGAGGATAAAACCGACCTTAATGATCCTACTATTTACCTTACAGCACTTGGAACGGATATAAAGGGCTACATTGCATATCTTACAGGAGATACGCAAATGCTTGAAGACTATTTTACTGTGTGGCAAAAGTTACTTGAAATGGAAGTTAACCATCTTGTGCTTTATAAAAAAGCTGTTGTATGGCGAATACTGGAAATGACTGGTATGCTTCCTGAAGAACTCAGGCAGCCATTACTAAATTTTTTTTATAAATGGGCAAACAGCGAGGAAGGTATAGGTTCTATAGATCACAGTTTATATCAATCACCTTATTATCCGAGACAGAACCATGGGTTAATACCTGCTCTGGGACTTGTATATCTTTCTGATTATTTCACAAAGTTCCATGCGGATTTAAAGGAACCCTATATATGGAAGGAAAAAGCTGATAAAGTATATGCTCCATATTTTAGTGGGAGCTGGAAACCCGTATGTGATGGCCTTTGCCATGGTTGGTGGCTTTCACAACCAGCAATGCTTGAATATGGGCTCATGGATGACAAACATAGGTATTTTGAGGGCGGCGGAGCACGTAAGGCTGCAGAATGTGCTATGACCGTAGTTAATAGTGAAGGCTGGATGCCATGCTCAGGTGATAGTGATATTTTGAGGCAATTCCCTGGATTTAGTTTAAGGATTGCAGCTGCTTATTATAATGATGGAAGGTATAGGTTTGTTAATGAAATGGCCCCTTTCGCACAGAGGGGATATTGCGGTCCAATTACATATCCTCCCCGCGCATTCGATACAGGTGTGCAAAAAGAAGAACCTTGCGATAAAATCGGCATCGATGTTATTCCTATTGATCCACTTGTATATTACGCCTGGGAGAAAGAACCTAAATTAGCTTCAGGTGCATCTGATGCTCCTCCTAAAGCTCCCATAGATAAATGCTTTGATAAGCTGGCTATACGTACAGGCTGGGGAAGGGATGATGATTATCTGTTGATAGATGGCCTTGGAGGAGGATCCCACTCGTATGCAGATGCTATGAGTATACTGGATTACCAGAGATTTGGGGTGAGTTTTATTGTGGCAGAAGACTCCTTGCACTGGCCGGAGCCTGAAAACCATTCAATGGTTACCATTTACAAAGATGGCAAAAAGGAAAAAATCCCAAGCTTTGCTGAGTTGATGGAGACCGTTACTGATGGTAAAGGGAATATGTATGCTAAGATGAAGTTGAAGGATTATAATGGCGCAGACTGGATAAGAGAAATTTACATGATACCTGAAAAATGTGTAGTTTTCCATGATACTATAATAGCAAATGATTTTGGAAATTACACAATAGAGAACCATTTTAGGACACCAGGCATTGCAGAATTTGAAAATACTGCAGGAAATATTATTAGAAGCAAAAGAAAAACACGGAATGGAGAAACTGTGGAATTTAAACTTCTTAGTAAGTGCAGCAGGAATTCAACATATAGCATGGAAAAGATTCCTATAGACTTGAAATATAGGGTTTTACCCGGAAGTGAACTTCCTTTCTCTGAAGAAACCAATGATGCTGCAGCAGGAAGGAAACGTTACCATTTAAGAGATATCTGTCTTAGTGTATTTACTGCAAGAACCGCAGTAAAACTTAATAAGGGTGAACAGGTTAAATTTACTCATGTTGCATGCGCTGATAAGAATTCTGTAAATATAGAAATACTGGAAAATAGCATAAAAATGTTGGAAAATAACAGCAAAATATTGGAGAATGAACACTCATATAAGGAATCTCGAAAACCGGTAAATATAAATTTAAAAATCGGCGATGAAATATATACTTTGCCATTTAGCCTTGAATCAATAAATGCAGGAAATGTTGATAATGTTGGAGATGTTGGAGATGTTGGAAATGTAGGAAGCACAACTAATATTTCCATATCCGAAATAAAAAGAGGATATGAAATAAAAACTGTATGTGAGGAAAGCTCAGCCATAACTGCAGCACAATTAGTGCAGGATAAGTATTTGCTGTGTGGTTTGAAAGATGGAACGGTAACTATGTATGATGTAGAAGGTAATACTATATGGTCTTCTGAAGTTGATGGTAAAATACATGATGTTTCCTTGCTTGAGGATAAAGGCACCAAAACTGTTTTCGCAGCACATGGGAAAGCAGGTATAACTGCTGTTAATGAAAAAGGAGAAGTACTATGGAGTAAAAAAATAACAAGAATTCCTACATTATATCCCTGGTGGGAGTTCGATGATCCAACACCTGTTAAAATCAAGACTGGCATACTAAACGGGGAAGGATTGGCTCTTATAGGGTGTGGTGATAACTATGTAAGATTCTATGATAAAGATGGAAATATGAAAGATGCTTATTACTACTTTGCATCAGTACCTGCATATATTCATATATTTGATGTTGATAGTGATGGTGAGCAGGAAGTTATTGTGGGAGGGGGCATTATAAGTGCTGACTCAGGAATTGATATACTGGATAGCAAAGGCAAGGCTTTGACGAGATTTGGGTCAGAGGGCTGGGTAAGCAAGACAACTGCTTTTGAATTTGCACAAATGAATGGCTATAATGTAATTGCCTGCGGAGTTAACCATAGAACCAACCTTCATTTGTACAGAGTAGAATCTTCCAACCCGGACCAAAATAAAATATCCTATAGAAGAATTGTTTACAATGAACTTGCAGGTGCTGTTACAGGTATAGCATTGATTCCATATTATGAAAGAATATTTGCCGGGACTTCACAGGGATTTGTATCAGCATATGATTTCCATGGAAAAGAGTTATGGATGGAGATGATGGAAGGTGCCGTAACAGATATTGCCGCTTGGAAGAACAGTATAATTGTAACTGAGAAAACAGGGAAAGTTAATATAATGACACTGGATGGCAAGCTCGAAGCTTCAACAAAACTGGATACTGCTGCTGCAAATATTTTGAAAGGTTCCAAGAATCTATATTTCATTTCCGGAAATTGCATATTAAAAATCTAGCAGTACAAGTAAAAAGAGAAAAGTATATAGTTCACCTTCGCAAATAGTGTAAAAATATTGAATGGCGGTATATCTCATAAATAACCTGGAGACTTGACTCCAAAAGCAAAATCGAAAATTTGCATATGTATACCGCCTTCTCAATATCTGCAGACATTATTGCTAATGCAGGAATTATATACATTCTTACAAACACTTGTAATATTCTTCCTCAACCTCATCAAAGGAGAAGCTATACCCTGCATTATTAAGTATATCAAGGGTTGTCTTCATAACAAGGTCAGGTTTAATATCTTCAACTTCCAGAAGGAAGGTCAAATATTCAAATGTCATATCAAACAGTTCTGCCCAATTGCAAATTTCTTTAAGGTTTATTGAATCTTCCACAGTTTCCTCCCTCTTATCTTTGTCATTCTATAATAGTATTTTAGCATTTTATTTTTTATTATACAATTACGTAAAAATGTTATATAATAAAAATGTACCGCAGTATATAGCTGCAAATAAGTAAGCATATAAAGGGGGGGTTTTTTTGAAAGTAATCAAAAAAGATGGAAGAGTGCAGCCCTTCGATTTATCAAAAATAATATTTGCTCTTGAACGCATATCAGATGAATGCAGTCAACCGTTTACGCAATCGGATTTAACCTTTGTGGCGAAGAATATAGAAAAGAGCATTAGAGCGGCTATGGAAAACAAGGATGAAGATATAATCCACACATCCAAGATAAGAACTATTGTTATAAAAGAATTGGAGCAGGCAGGGTTTAAACATATTGCAGATTGTTATAAAGAATATGTCAAAGGTTTTGGAAAACCCGATTCCCCAAATAATATATAACTAATATATATAACTAATATATAACTGTAAGCAATAAACTAAGACAACAGCCGGAAGCAATAGAGTTGAGAAATTTGCTGAGTCATCAGGAGCAGTTTCCAATGACTCAGCAAATACAACTATTCCTTCTCAAACATATCTTTTCCAACCCCGCAAATTGGGCATACCCAATCCTCCGGAATATCCTCAAATGCAGTTCCAGGAGCAATGCCGCCGTCCGGGTCTCCTTCTGCAGGGTCATATACATAACCGCAAGCTGTACATACGTATTTATCCATATTTCCACTCCTTTAGATAAGTTGAATTCTTTTTGGCAAGTTATATAATTTAATTTAACTGTACCTGCTAAATAATCTACCCGTTTTCCTATCATAGTAACAGTTATTTCACTGATAAGAGGTATAAATTTTAAATTGTATGCAGAAAATGTCCTCAAAGAAATTAAAACAAAAACGGGTCCTTTTGAATTCTCCATAATACATGCTTTATTCCGCCGGCTATCAGGTCAGCCATCTTCATAACCAAAAATAAACGGGTATTTTGAAGGATCAGGAAATCCATAAAACCTCCCAGGTTGACAATACCTACTATGTGAATATTACCTATAGGGGGAAGTTCTTTTTTTAAAGCCGATCCAGGGTTAATAGGGCCTTCTCCTATAGATACAAAACCTACATGCTCCATTTTGCCTAAGCAGGCATCTATGGCAATTATAAAGGGATTTATACAATTTATGTTTATGTCTTCCATTACTTTACTTAGATTTTTGGCATGAACAGGGTTTTCAAGAGTACCGTAAACAGATATATTTTTTCTATTATTCATATTCATAATTTTATGTCCAATAAGCGGGCCAAGACTGTCCCCGGTTGACCTGTCGGTACCGATGCATACAAAAACTATAGATTTATACCCATCGGATATATCTTTACATATCAGCTTATATAGTACATCTGCAAAATAGTGGAAAGCTCCCGGACTGTTTATATCTATGAAATGTTTCTCTACTGAGGTTTTAATAAACATTTATTACCCTCCATACTCAAATTATGTAATTCTATGAACAATGATAGCTTACCGGTATAAACAGGTGGTTTTACCCCAGCACCTTAAAATAAAGCTGTACCATAGTATATAATTGGCGCATAGTTTATATTATTACCGTTACCAATACAAATATTACAGAAGTTTCAATATTTTCCTTCAAATATAGAAAATGCTCCTCAGTATATCTTTTTTGTTGATATAAACGAAGTATTTTGTTATTATAAAAACATAAATAATAAGTGGGTATTTTTTAAGATTAAGGTAATGTAGAGGGGAAGAATGATAAGTGTATCCTGAATTAGCATATGATACAAATGATACAAGAGAAAAAAACAGTGAAACGAGCATTTACAATACTGATGGATATCTAGTCGAAGGGGAGATGCTTCCAATAGAAGATGTAATTAACGGAATGTTGGACTGGGTAAGAGTGCTTGACCTTAACGGGAATATTATCTATATAAATAAAGCTATGGAAGAAGCTCTTAAACGTCCTGTAGTAGGTAAAAGATGCTATGAAGCTTTTGGCAGGGCTGAACCTTGTAAAGATTGTGTATCTCATAAATGTGCATTTGATGGTAAAACTCATGAAAAAGAAGAAGTTTTTGATGACAGGTACTTCTCAGTTATGAGTTCACCAATAAAAAATAAACATGGCGATGTTGTTGCTATTGTAGAGGTTCTGAGGGATGTTACAAAGGTAAAACTTCTCCAAAAACAGATAATGGAACAGAACAGGAAGCATAGGGATGATATTGAAATGGCAAAAAAAATTCAATTGAGTTTATTGCCTGTGAAACTACCTAAAGACAAAGCCGAATTTTCCTATATCTATACTCCCTGTGAGACCTTGGGAGGAGATTTTTTAGATATTTTTATGATAGATGATGATCATTTTGGACTATACATTGCTGATGTAGCCGGGCATGGAATTACATCATCTCTTTTAACTGTGTTTTTAAAATCTACATTTAACAAGGAAACCTTGTCTCCTTCACTTGCTTTAATGGAATTGTACAGGGAATATAATAAAATGGGATTTGACACTGATCTTTATATTACTGTTTTTTACTCAATAATTGATCTCAAAAACAATACTATCACTTATTCAAATGCAGGGCATAATATTTGTCCTATTTTATTTAGCAGTACCAGATTCGAAATTTTGAGGAACGCGGGATTACCAATATGTGATTGGTCAGAGAAACCTGATTATATTGATAAATCTGAACTCTTATTTAAAAAAGACAGGGTATTTTTCTGTACAGATGGAATAATTGAGGTAAGGAACAATTTAAATGAGCAGTTTGGTGAGGAACGACTTCTTTATAATCTGGCAGCATGCAAATTTTGTCCGGATGTTGTCCTAAAAAGCATTATAGAACAAGCTTGCAAATTTGCGGGTGTAGATGAAATATCCACTATAGGTGATGATATTACTATGGCACTGCTTGAAATAGTTTAATGGAGGTGTAAATATGCAGAAATATACTGAAGAAGACATATTGAGAATGGTTAAAGAGCAGGATGTTAAGTTTATAAGGTTGCAGTTTACTGATATATTCGGAATATTGAAAAATGTGGCTATACCTGCAAGCCAACTTGAAAAAGCTCTAAATAATAAATGTATGTTTGATGGATCATCTATTGAAGGGTTTGTAAGAATTGAAGAATCGGACATGTATTTATGGCCTGATTTGAATACATTTGTTATTTTCCCGTGGAAGCCTCAGACTGGTAAAGTAGCAAGATTGATATGCGATGTACATAATCCTGATGGAATGCCTTTTGAGGGTGATCCAAGGTATGTATTGAAAAAAGTCTTGAAGAAGGCAGAAGATATGGGCTTTGATACTCTCAATGTAGGACCCGAGTGTGAATTTTTCCTTTTCCTAACTGACAGTGAGGGCAATCCGACTGTCAAAACTCAGGATAATGCAGGATACTTTGATTTGGGACCTGTTGATCTGGGAGAAAGCGCCAGAAGGGATATTGTTGTTGCATTGGAGGAAATGGGGTTTGATGTAGAAGCCTCCCATCATGAAGGCGCTCCCGGACAGCATGAAATAGATTTCAAATATGCTGATGCTTTAACAGCAGCTGATTCAATACTGACTTTTAAGCTGGTAGTTAAAACAATTGCTCAAAAGCATGGACTGCATGCATCTTTTATGCCAAAACCCATATATGGAATTAATGGTTCTGGTATGCATACCAACATTTCCCTTTTCACAAGCGGGGTAAACGCGTTTTATGATGAAAAAGATCAGGTTAAATTAAGTAAGGAAGCTTATTGGTTCATTGGAGGGTTAATGAAGCATGCCAGAGCTATTGCTGTACTTACAAACCCGATTGTTAATTCATACAAGAGACTTGTACCTGGCTATGAAGCTCCGGTGTATATTGCCTGGTCTGCAAGAAACAGAAGTCCATTGATTCGAATACCGGCAGCAAGAGGAGCCAATACCAGGGTAGAATTAAGGTGTCCTGATCCTTCTTGCAATCCCTACCTTGCCCTTGCTGGTATATTGTCAGCCGGACTGGATGGAATAGAAAACAGGATATGCCCGTCCAACCCTACAGATAAGAATATTTTCTGCATGAGCGATGAACAGATGCAGAAGGAAGGGATATTTTCTCTTCCTGGAAATCTTAAGGAAGCAGTAGACGAAATGGCAAAAAGCAGTTTACTGAAGAAAGTTTTAGGTAACCATATATTTGAAAAGTATATTGAAGCAAAAAATGAAGAATGGGAAGATTACCGCAAGCAGGTTACACCATGGGAATTAAAACACTATTTAACCAAATACTAAGTAGAAAGCAGAAAGTAGAAAGTGGAAAGTGGAAAGTGAGGGGAGCTATATTATGCCTGCAAAACGCCCTTTAATTGGGATAACTCCAGGATATAGTTATGAGGAACAAAAGATCTATATAAACAATGGCTATATAGATGCTGTGAATCAGGCAGGAGGCTTGGCCATACTTTTACCCCTAACAGATGATGAGGAATTAGTTTCAGTGTTGGTTGATACCTGTGATGCATT
>ERZ795032.511-NODE-511-length-41623-cov-5.999519_pt1 | contig 41623 bp, 44 predicted proteins | sample MGYA00375124_ERZ795032 | MGnify/ENA primary metagenome ERZ795032 (study PRJEB30167, sample SAMN05720154) | activated sludge metagenome | isolation source: Anaerobic digester | place: China | collected 2015-12-16 ...
CGCCGTTATCTATAATCAAAATATCATTTCCATTTCCTGAAGGGACGTAATTTAAAAAAATACATACATCGGCGCCCACTTTTTTTGCAAGTTCCAAGAAGTTTTGAATCTCATCTTTTACCAAACTAGTAAGAGTTAAGGACAGACCAACGTTAAGCCCTTGTTCTTTACAAAATCTAACTGCGTTGATGGATTTCTTAAAAGAATCTTTTTTTCTATGGGCATCATTTGTTTTTTCTATAGCGCTAAATACGCTTATTTCTACATAGTTTATCCCAGATTCTTTGATATTCTTGGCCATTTCATTGTCTATCAGTGTTCCATTTGTTGCAAGTGATGTTGTAAAATTATGATTATTTGCATAATCTGCTATTGTAAAAAAATCTTCTCTTAGTAATGGTTCGCCTCCTGAAAAGACAAGAGATAGCACTCCTGCAGCCTTTAGATTATCTATGGCCCTAATCCAGTTTTCAGTTGATAGATCTGATTGATTTTCTTTTTTTGAATCAAAATCAAAAGTATTGACATAACAATAGCTACAATTTAAATTACAATATCTTGTAAGCTCCAAGATCACAGAAACTGGTGAATTGAATACAAGTGGCTTTTTCAGGCCAAATGAGTTTATTCCTTCTAGAACGGAATGCACGCCGTTAGTATACGACGAAAGGGAGTAACCTTCTGCAAAAGTTGGGACAGTTTTTAAAGAATTCCTGCTAACTGCAAATCCAAAAAGCTTTAGAATATGGATCCAAGGCCTATAAAAGTGGAATAATATAGTGCACCTTCTACACATTATAGGTTCTTCTTCAGTTTCAATGCTGTTTATTATTTCTTCCAAAACAGTCCTATTGCATTTGGCACACTTAGTTGTTATTTCCGTGATGGAATATTTAATTAGGGGATTTATAGTAAGAGAGTATATCCTATATCCATTAATTTATTTCTTATCATCTCTATCTTTCTTTGAGTTTGTACTATATATGTCTAATTAAAAATTTAGAAAAAATAGAAAATATTATAGAACTACTAGATCCATAATAATTGTATCAAGTATTCCATTTGGAGAGTATGCAATCAATGATACCTTGTATGTGCCTGAAGGCACATTTGGTCCAACGGTAAATGTAGTTTCATACGGTTCCAATGTTGTGTGCTTTTATCTTTTGCAATTCTGGTGTTGTAATCACTTCTATTCCATCTGGCAATCCAACGAATTTTATGTAAACATGGTTTTGGGTAAAGAATCCTCTGTTTTCAACACCTATAATTGGCTTTTGAACCCCGGGCGCAATGGTAAAGGAAGAGACTACCTTTCCATCTTTTATAATAGCATCTCCATTATTTAATGTGAAACTTTCTATATCGACTTTTGGATACAGGATAGTTGCAGGAAGTTGTGGTTTTGAATTACAGTCCCAGCAACATTCTCTATATAGGAATACATCTGTGGTGGGCTGACCTTCCCATTCGTCATAAGTAATATTGATACTAGAAGGAATATCATTATATGTATGGACGCTAGATATATTACTAAAAGGTCCATTGAACTCCTGGAGGAATTTATCAATCAAAGATTTATCCCATCCAGAATAATAATAAATGATGTAAACAAAGTTGCCATTATTATCTATTGGATTAATTTGATTGCCATTGATAATTAGATTGGGAGACTCTGAGTTAATAACTAAAAGATAACTCTCTTTTAGTTGGCAATTAATAGTTGGTGGTAGATTTCGATTTCTAAAGGAAGTTGGGCTACATCCATAATTATCAGTGAATACGGGGACATACAGTATAAGTGATGTAAATGGAAGAGAAAATATACTCATTGTAGTATCATCCTCAAATCTTAAAATTTGGAATTCTTCAGGGCATTTTGTGGTATCTAGACCTAAATCCGCATTATTAAGGCGATAATGTTGTGAAGGTAGGCATCTTTTAATATTGTATGTAAATGGCAATGTTACTTCTTTACCAAAAAGGCCAGGTTCCCATCCTTCTTCCAAATTCAAGGCAATGTATATTTTAGACTCAACTTCACAATTGCATGTGGAACACTCCTGTCGGCATTCAGCTAGATATTGTCCATATAATTGATTTAGTCCACTTTGCACTTCATCATCCATTATAACTGGCTCTTGTATACAGCCGTAAAACTCATTATTATTGACAAAAACTTCAGAAGTCGTGCATCCTGATATAAAAGATACTATAACTAACAAAGAAATTAATATAGCAATTTTTCCTCTCATAATTGACACCGTTATTACACAAAGATACTAATTACCAATATTTAAAACTATCGGATTCTTTTAAATCGAATAGAACCTCTTGAATATTCTGCAAATAGCCAATGTAATCCATACATCGTTGTCATCGTCTTTTGGGAGGCCGTAGCACGCTTTCCAAGTTCCATCTGACCTTTGATTTTCAATTAAGTAATCTAGCCCTATCTTGATGTTGTAATCCTCAGCGGTAAATTTTAACTTGGAAAGAGAGTCAAGAGAAGAAACAATGTCGGTCCACCAGAAAGGGTAAGCTAGCTTCCCCCAGTAATCAGATGAGCTGTGATCTGGGTAATTATCTTTCTTAAAAAATTGTGATTTGAGGAATGCGCCGGCTTTTCTTAGTTCATTTGATTTTCGGTAATGATTATGTGCTGCAAAAGCCCTTAGGACTATCCCAGTTACCAAATGGGAAGAAGGTTTACTTGGATCATTTTTTATGGGACTCTCTTTTTCGCACATGGAATCCCTAATCTTGTGTTTAGTGGTCCTGAAGGGTATTGCCCATCCGCCATTATTCTGCCTCACGGATAAAAGCCATTTTATCCCAAGATCAATTCTGTCATCCTTTTCATATCCTGATTTTATTAACATCTCTAAGATGCCTGCAGAGTAGTTTGGCGTATATTCATTCCCATATATGCCTCTAAAGTCGCCTTCTTCAGTTTGGAAGGAAAAGAGAAATTCACAAGCCTTTGAAATAGCATTATTTGTGTTGTTTAGGCCATACTTTTCAACTAAAACACGGAGAATTCTATATGTTTCAAGTTGGTTGTAGTTCCTCTGGAAGCGAATCTCTTCTTTACACCCGGAATATTTCCAAGACCCATCTTCCTGTTGCTTATTCAGTATTGATATCGCCTCTTTTAATTCCCACAATGATTCTATGTTGCCTGGATCTTCATCTAATAAATCCCCCATCACAAAATATGTTAGGGCCTTATTGTCAGATAAGAGAAGGGGTGTAATTGGGCTGAATTTCAGATGCTCTTTCAAATAATTAGAATCATTTAACATAGAATCAATCAGATTAGTTTTACCATACAATCAACAAAGTCAGATGTGAGTTTCCTGAAAGGAAATAAATACAGTACTACCCACAAGACTTCAGTTATCCCGAGGGCATAGAGAAATTTGAGTTTATTTTTGTTTTTTACAAAGGAGGAATACACAATCAAAAGCAAAACAAAATTGGCTATTGCAAGATACAAATATACAATAGATGCCATTATTCTCCCACTTAGAATAGTACCTTAGGATATTTAAATTAATCGATTAATCCAAATATGAATAGTAAAGACTTTTATAATGTGGAACAATCTTCCAAACTGGTGTTTTATTGAGCATTGTCCTTGAAGCCAAAAATCTAGAAAAGAAATTCAGTGACGTTATTGCCGTCAATAAAATCAATTTCAAGGTAAACGAAGGGGAGGTTTTTGGATTTTTGGGGCCAAATGGGGCGGGTAAAACTACCACGATGAAGATGATTCAATGCGTTTCACCAAAAACTTCAGGCGATCTTAAGGTGTTTGGGTTAGACATTGGTAAAAATCCAAGAGAAATCAAGAAACTGATGGGGGTAGTCCCTCAGATGGATAATCTTGATCCAGATTTTTCTGTTCTTGGAAATCTTATCCAGTATTCAAGATACTTTGACATACCGATAGAAGAGGCTAAAAAGAGGGCAAATCAATTAATTGAGTATGTTCAACTCACAGAAAAAAAAGATAGTTCAGTCGAAAAACTTTCTGGTGGGATGAAAAGAAGGCTTGTATTAGCAAGGGCAATGATTAATGATCCAAGACTCCTTATTCTAGATGAGCCAACTACGGGTCTTGACCCTCAGGCAAGGCATCTGATTTGGGAGAAATTAAAGGATCTTTCCTCAAAAGGGATAACTGTCGTTATAACGACTCACTACATGGAAGAAGCGGAACGATTATGCGACAGATTAGTTATAATGGACAATGGGGAAATACTAGTTGAAGGTACTCCGAAGGAACTTGTACGAAAATATGTCGGAGAACATATAGTAGAAACGGATAATACCCTGGAAATAAAGGCATGCCTTGAAAAAAATAATATTAACTATGAAGTGGCAAATGAAAGTGTAGAAATATATAATGAAAACATATCCGATATAACTAATCTGATACTCAAGGAATGCGTTGACAGCGGTGTTACAGCAAGACCTGCAACTTTAGAGGATGTATTTCTGAAACTAACGGGGAGAAAGCTAAGGGAATAATATGTTAGGGCTCAGCTATAGATTTTTGAAACCGTGGAGAAGGAACATTGTAACATTTTTTAGGACATGGAAACTTAATTTTGTCCCTCCTTTCTTAGAACCAGTCCTTTACCTATTGGCATTGGGATTTGGGTTAGGTGGATTTATAGAAAATGTTGATGGTATACCATATGCAAAATTTATAGCGCCTGCCTTAGTCTCCATATCTGTAATGAACGCTTCATTTTTTGAGTGTACATATACTTCCTTTGTCAGAATGTATTATCTAAAGACTTTTGATGCAATGGTCTCTACCCCAATTTCAATAGAAGAAGTTATCGCGGGGGAATTATTTTGGGGCGCAACTAGAAGCACTATTTATGCTACAATAATGCTCCCTGTTTTATTGGCATTTGGTGTTGTGGAAATGCCATCATCTTTACTTATAATACCATTTGCGTTTCTCGGAGGCCTATTGTTTTCTTGTATTGCCATGTGTTTTACTGCATTAAGCCCAACAATTGACACATTAAGCTATCCAAGTTTTCTCTTTATTACTCCAATGTTTTTGTTTAGCGGAACTTTTTTTCCAATGACTGTTTTGCCGGAAGCAATCCAGTATGTAGCTTTGGCGATATTGCCATTGGCCCACATAGTTATAATTAATAGAGCATTGACGCTTGGAATATACAGTTTTTCATTAATAACAAGCCTATTGTGGATTTTAGGCGCAACAATAATATTCTTTTTAGTATCGATAAGGCTAATGAAAAGAAGATTGATAGTCTAATTATTTGGTATCGGAATAAATTTCCGGAACATATTTCAAAATAACTTCCATTCTTGGGTCATCCTCAAACTGATCGGGGAAGCAAAAATTAGGGGTGACTTCATATTCATATCCTTGTTTTAGTAATCCATATGCGATGAGTTCACAGCAAACAACATTTTTATCAAGGTCTATCCTAAAATATTTTCTTAAATCCTTCTTGATCAGTCTTTTTATTAATAATAAATTTCCTGTTCGGATAAATTGTAAATAGCTATATCCTAATCCTAGGTACATCATGCAATCTTTAACAAGTTTGTCTTTATCTATGTAGTCTGGGGGCCTAATAATAAGCATTTCATCAGTATCAAGGTATTCCTCAGCTTCTTTTACTTGAACTCCTCCAATAGTGGCTTCAACGCTTTTATTATATCCAATATAGAGTCTACAATGGGGCCATCTTGAATCTTGTACGGTTTTACAAATAAATGTTTCAATTGGATTTTTTCTATTATTGCTCAGTATTATGTCTCCTTTTTTTAAGGACGAAAGAAATCTGTCTTTTGAAGATGTCGCTTCCATGGTACCCATTTTAAAAAAATAGCTTTCATTATATAATATTTTTGACTATATTAATAATTTGGAATTATTACCAAACATTTTTATACATTGAAGATTATAATATTTATATTGGGGAATTTTTATGAAAGTTTGTCTTTATAATTCAAAGTATGGAACTGAAAGAACTAGGGTGGTAAAATGAGAAAAATACTGACTGTTTTTATAATATTATTCTTGGCGGCATCTTCATTTGGTATTGTATCCGCTCAAAAAAATGTTGCGCTTGTTGCAAATTCTATAGACTATAATCTTAACAGCAATATAATCTCTATTCTTCAAAGTCGAGGTATGAATATTGTTTACTTTAGCAGAACAGATTCAGGTTATAACTCCTACCCCTATGTGATCATTATCGGGGGGCCGGATTCACCGGAGCATACAGGATTCTTATCATTACAGATATTGCCTCCAAATGAAAGCTACAATCTAAGAAATATCAGGGGCTATCAGATATTCTATGAAAAGAGGGATCAGTGGCTTTCTAAACAGGAAGTCTTTGTGATTGCAGGAAGCGATAGAGAAAATACTAACTTCGCAGTTCAGAGTAATCTTGTTACATTGATAGATAGAATTGTAGAAGATACAGGTAGCACAGCAGTACCTTATCATGTCATTAATTCATCTCAACTAAAACAGTGGATAGCTAGCGGCGAGCCACTTTTTATCATAGATGTGAGAAACTCCGATGAGTATCGTGCTGGCCACATACCTGGGGCTGTCAATATAACTGGAATTGAACTGGGGTCAGTACTTTCAAGTATCCCGCGTGATAGAAAAATCATAGTATACTGCAGTACTAGCCAAGCTGCGGTAACAAATGCCCAATTCCTTGCAAACAAAGGATTTGCTAATGTTTATGCATTAACAGACCCATACTCAGTCTATATAAACAGCTAAATTTATTTTATTTTTTGAAATATTCTTTCAAAGGTTTCCAGTAATAATCCTCCCATCCCTGCTCGTAATCATCTGCTTGTTCTTCTGGAACTTTAGAATGCGTCATTTCTATTTCAGTTCCACCTTGGGCTTTCTTTAATTTTAGTTCAAATATCGATGGAGGATAACCCTTCGGCCATTCCGTAGTGCTCCATTCCTGGACTATCTTTTTCCCCTTTTCAAGTTCAACATATTTGCCAAAGATGTACCCATCCCACGCGGTGAACTTGCCCCCTACCTTGGGATCGGATGTTGCTTTGGAGCCTGTAAAAACCGAATGCTTATTTTCGTCTATAATTGCCCCATATACATCATCTGGATCTGCTGGGATGATAACTTTTTGTTTCAATGTTTTAAACTTAAATTCCAAGTTTTTCACTTCTCCTCTTGAAATTTCAGTGATGCAGAATTCATACAATATCTCTTTCCAGTCGGCCTAGGTCCATCATCAAATACATGCCCTAGATGCCCGCCACATTTACTGCAAGTAACTTCAGTCCTAACCATTCCATAATCTAAATCTTCATGTTCGTCTACATTGCCCTTGGCAGAAGCTTCAGTAAAGCTTGGCCACCCCGTTCCAGAATCAAATTTAGAATCAGAATCAAATAGCTCAACTCCACATCCGGCACAAACATACTTTCCTTTCTTTTTATTATCTACATATTTTCCTGTGAATGGTCTTTCAGTTCCCTTTTCCCTCAGAATATGGTACTCTTCAGGAGTAAGTTTTTTCTTCCATTCCTCTTCTGTCAGTTTGACTTTTTCTTTCATAATACCCTTAGATTGTTAAAATATTAAAATTTAAATAGTTATTGATTATAATTTATAGTAGTGAACTAGAATGATAAATAACAAAAGAATTTTAATTGGTTTATTGACCGGCGCAATTCTAGGCGTGTTCTGTATTATAGGTGTAGGCGCTAGAATAGGATATGAAAACTATATTTTTTTAATTGGTATGTGGTATAACAGGGTGGTCATGGGATTATTGATAGGCCTCGCAGACAATATTCAAATAACAAAGGGACATAAGAATGTTCTATTAAGAGGTGCTTTACTCGGATTAATTGTATCCAGTGCTATCTTTATTTCAACTGAATTTAGAGATGTGCCAAGTTTTTTCGCCGGAATAGTCTACGGAGTAATAATAGATTTTGTTGCAAGTAAATATGGAAAAAATAAATAATTTAAGGATTGTCTGGCGTTGTTAGGCTTGATGAGCAGGATATGTCTATCGTTGGTTCAGGGAAGGCGTCTCCTTTAGGTATTTTATCCATTTCACGATTCTTTCTTTTTTCTAGCTCTTCTTTTTCTAAGACGCCATAAGCAACTTTTCCTATTAAGGTCAAAGGTAATTCTTTTCTGAATTCAATCTCTTCTGGGCAACTCCATTTTATCAAATGTTCATGGCAGTATTCGATGAGTTCTTTTGCAAATTCTTTTGATTCCATAGATTGGTCTTTTAGTGATACAAAAGCTTTAACACTTGTCATTTTGTGTGGGTGGGGGACTCCGATAGCGCATGATAAAGCAACTGCAGGGTGGCTGTCTAGTATGTCTTCGATTTGAGACGGGTAAACATTAATTCCAGAGGATATAATAATTCGTTTAAGTCTCTGCTTAAAATAGATAAATCCGTCAGGGTCCATATAGCCTGCATCTCCCGTGTGTAGCCATTTCCTTCCATCGGGATGAATTTTGAGTGTTTTCTCTGTTTCCTCAGGATGATCTAGGTATCCCTTCATTAGGGTGGGGCCACTGACACATATTTCGCCCTCGTCTCCTGGTGGGGCTTCTTCAAAGGTACCAAGTTTAACTATCTTAATAATAATGTCAGAAATAGGTATTCCTACGCTTCCTTGTCTATATGTATTTTTAGGCATTATTGTAACGCCTGTTACAGATTCAGTCAATCCGTAACCCTCTCTTAAGACAACTTTCCCTCCTGACTTTGCAACTGCATTTTCAAACTCTATTTTTATGTCGTGAGGTAGGTGGTCCCCTCCACAAAATGCGCCCTTTATACAGCTGAAATCAATCTTGGAGATCTTAGGATTTCTAGCAAGTGCAGCGTATAGAGTTGGGACACCTGCGATATATCTTGGTTTTTTTGTTTTTATTAAATCCAAAACTGTGTCTGCAGAGAACTTAGGGACTAATATACATTTGCCGCCATCAATCAAAAATGTGTGTACACAAACACCCAATCCAAAGCCGTGAAATATGGGTAGAATTGAAAGAACTGAATCGTCTTCTACAATTGGCCCTTGTGCGCAAGCCTGCATTGCGAGGCAGTTTAGATTGAAGTTTGAGAGTTCAATACCCTTAGGGACTCCGGTAGTTCCACCACTATAAAGGATAACTGCAAGTTCATCAGTGTCTATTTTTGCCCTTTCTATTTCGGGGTAATCCGTTTCCATTAGGTCTTTCCACCAAAATACTTTGGAGTCTGGGGAAACCTTTTTTATTTTTCTTCCAGTTGTAAGATTGAATCCGATCTTTTTTAAAGGTGGCAAATAATCCGTAATTTTTGCAAGAATAAGTTTCTCAACAGATGTATCGCCCAGTATGTCTTTAAAATTATAATAAAAAGCATCAAGGGTGATGGCATACTTACTGTTGCTTATATTAAGGTAAAACTTTACTTCCTTTGGCGGAGAAAGAGGGTGTATCATGCTTGTTACGCCACCAATCTTGTTTACAGCATATAAACAAATAATCGCCTGGGGACAGTTTGGCATGCAAATGGTAATTCGATCGCCCTTTCTAAGGCCAAGAGCATAAAGTGCATTGGCAAACCGATCTATATCGTGTAGAAACTCTTTGTAAGTTGAAGTACGATCTAAAAAGTCGTAGGCGATTCTATCTGGATATTTCATTGAGGCGTCATAAACGGCGCCATACATAGTTTTTTTAGGATAATCAATGGATTCAGGGATATAATCTTCATAGTATTTTAACCATGGTTTTTTTTCGTACATTATTTTCCCTCCGTCTCAATCAAAAAAGATTTAATATCTTCCTCAGAAGGTGGATTTTCTAATATTTCAGGATTTTGCATAAAATTCTTGAATAGTTCAATAGCTTTAACAAAATATATCCCTTCACTAATACGATCATCCAGTGTGTATCCTATTCTAACCACATCCTTTACCTTTAATTCATCGTTTTCATCAACTACAGGGGCTTTGTGAATTTTGCCCAGTGCTATGAAATTTGAGGTATTGCCATATTCAAACAGGTGATGAAATACTGAATCAAGCCCCAAACTACCGAGATTAGTGACATAAATACTTGCATACATTGGATCGTCTTTGACAATTGAAGCGGGTAAAATTCCATAATAATCAAGACCTCTCCACACCCAAATAATAAATCTTAATATAAAATCAGGGAACTTGATAAGAAGATCTATCTCTTTTTCTTCATGCTTTTTTTCGTCCCCTCTACCATATTCAAGAGACTTGGCCATTCGTTGAATTACCATATCCAAAGTATCTCTTGGATCAAAAGTAACTTTAATATTAGAATACTCTGATTCTTCATCCAATTTTTTCTTAACAATCATTGAAATTTGTATGGCATTTCTTTGAAATATTCTTCTACCCATAACAAATCTATTCAACTGAGGCCTCATTGCAACAGTTCTGACCAGAGAAGCAATGAAAATGTGAAAAAATTTTATTCTTTTTTCGCTAAGCCCCGCATTTGCTTTTTCCATATACTCCAAAGTTTTGCCAACTTCAAATTCAAAGTCTGCATATATTGCAGATTCGGTCCTTGTTTTCATTACAAATGGATAAACTCGCCTATAATTGGACAGTGTTCTTATCTGTTTGCCATCGCATCTATCGCCAAAAGCCATAAATTATCACCGAATGTTGATACAATATTAGACATTTGTCGTGTATATTTATAAGTTTTCCTTTTCAGGGTTCTTATTCAAATTCGAGGCATTTGCCGTTAATAATTAGTTGTCAATTTTACTAGAGTTGTAATAAGGGGATCTGTAGATACAGACGGTTCCGTAATTATCCTTGAAAGTGATCAATGGATCTAATTTGCCAAAAAATTCTCTTGCGTATTCGGGAGTTGTTTTTTCATAGGAATCAATGACAACATATTCTATTTTACAACGTTCGAGGGTCCTTTCAAACATTGATGGATCTTGGGGTATTTGATAAGTTTTCCTGTGGGAAAAATAGTATATTTGCCTATATGATTGTGCCATCACTTTTGAATCCTCATCTGTGTTATCTTTAAGCCAATGCCCAGCTTCATCCAGAAGGCCATAGGAAACAACATTAGTTTTTAAAATGGTAACAGTTGCACCAAACTGGAACAATACCGCTATTACCATGAAGGCTAAAACTTTATTTTTTCTCTTATCTTTAAGATATAACAATGCCAAATAAACTAGAAGAAAATATCCTGCGAGAAGATATCTTGCCTCTTGAACAGGCCATACAAAGGCAGATAAAAATACGAAAAATCCAAATAATAGAAATGTTTTCTCTGATTTTTTTATGCCTAAAATTGAAAGAGGCAATATGGGCAAAAATGAGCCTAAGAAGAATATGGGCAAGGTTCTCGTGAAAAATGTAGTGATATTTGAGCCCATTTGTGGCAATAGGTAAGCAGAATGAGAAACAAATGGGGTCTGAAAATGAGAATAAGACCATAATGCCCATGGGAGTACAATCAATACTGAAGACAATATGTTAATTGCAACTTTTTTGTTCATTTTGATCAAATAATATACAATGATAGGAAATGTATATATCACACCAACTGATTTTGTTAAGAATGCTATTCCGCTTAGAATGCCTAATAAGGCATGTTTCTTGTATGAATCATCTTTCCATAAAAAGACCAAATAAGATGCCATGACAAAGGTCAACAAAGGTATTTCGCGGATTACATTAATTGAATCGTAAAAAATAATAGGTGTAAAAAAAACATACAAAGAACCTAAAAAACTCAATTCCGTAGATACTCTTTTTTCTAAAATGAGAAAACAAAGAATTGTGTGAATAATGGAAAATAATGGCACTACCAAATATATCCCATTTTCCCCAAAAATCCCTATGAAAAGAGCTAGAAAAAAAGGCAAAATTGGTGGTACGTCACCAGGATAGCCATTAAAATAATATCCATTTTCACTAACTAAAGAATATCCTAAAGAGGCATATAAACCGCCGTCGTATATCAGTCCGTAGTGAGGAACATAATAAGCAAGAGATATAACTGATGCAAGTATCAAAATTAGTATATACCTATGCCTAGTCATTGCGATGTGCATTATTCAAAAAAATTATATAATCTATTTATATGGTTAATGTGGGGCATAAAAATAGCTTTAGGATATTTAAGGCTTTAATAGCCCTTTATATTAAAAAATAAAGAATATCTTATTATTTGTATACTAAAAATTAGTAACTCACACTCCCTCTAGCCTTTTACTCACTCCCCAATCAGGCTATCCATGGCAAACGAATTTGATCAAGCCTACGGATTTATAATTAAATCATGTTATTATTTGGGCAGTATGTGTTCAGTTAAAGGAGAAATTGAAGTGTGGGAGAAAAAGGAAAAAGACAGAATCTTTCTTATAGACAAAACTTCTGAAAGATTTTTATCCCGGACAAAACATGATGACCCGGAGTGGTATGAAAATTCAAGAGATATGCTCACTTCTCTTATAGAAAATAATTGTAGTATGCCACCCATTTTATGTTCGTACTAGTTCCTATATTTATATATATTTTTTAATTATCCTATATATACTCAAAAGGAAATATTTATAAATCAACTTATGTTGAGTAATTCTATGACTTATAGGGCAATTATTTATAATTCTGCCACTCTTAACGCCCCTAAGAATATCCTTCAGTTTCTGTTTGGAGTTATTATATATGCGAGTTTAACTGGTGACTATAATTTACTAAAAATAGTGCTAGGAGCGTCAGGATTGTCCTTGGGCCTAGGGGCAATATATCTGTTTAATGATCTTACTGATTATGAAGATGATAAAAAGAATTCGATGAAAATATCTTGGAAAGCTATAGCCAATGGAAGTATATCAATTCAGACGGCTAAGTACCTTATTATTGTATTATCAGTATTAGGAACAACATTATCATTTTTGGCAGGAATGAGATTTTTTGGCATATTTGCAGCAGTAATTGCATTAAATCTTCTATACTCCTACCCATCAATAAGACTCAAAAATCACAAAAATAGCGGTTTGATGCTAATTACAGCTATACAGATACTAAAGTTTTCTAGCGGTTGGTTCCTTTTTACAAGTAGTTTCAATGGATTCACCTTTCCATTTGTTATCTCATTATCAATAGGATACTCGCTTCTATTCTTATATTACAAGAATAACACTGCCAATGCTAAAGAAATAATTAAAGAAAACAAGCTAAGGGTATTCCCGCTTTCATTATTACTAGTAGGATTCTTACTAGCATCCTTCTTCATGTATGCATTTCCTGTGGTGTTCATATTAATACTAGCTATGTCAGTGCCAACAATCTTGTTTTACAATCTATCTAAGGATTACTTAGGGACAAAGGTAAACTTTGCTTTTATGTATGCAGGACTTATCATTATCCTGTTATCTTTTGTTTTGCTTTCATCCCCTACTGTTACAGCAACAAATGATACAATTTTAATATATTCAAGCCAAATCAAAGAAATAATAAGGCAAGCTATTTGAAAAATGGGATCATGCTGGTCTTCAAATGGGGTTTAACCCCAGTTTGTCTGCCATGGATAGATATTTTTCCTTCTTTTATATTTTTAAATATAGAAGGTGTTGTCCTTTTAGATTCTAGAATAAAATAAGAGGAACCAAGCTCTTCTGAAAAATGAGAATCTGATCCCGCTATTCCTGGAATATTATTACTCTTTGCATAGGCCTCTGCAAGTCTATTGTGGGCAGATAAAAGAGTTCTACTATTAAAAATTTCGATGGCATCAATTTTTTCATTAATGGAATCTAGATCATCCCCAATGCCTTTTCTAAATTTATCAAAAGGGTGCGGGGCTATCAAAAAGCCTTTTTTTCCGTATGTAATAGTTTCTTCTAAAGTCATGTTCTTAGGAATTTCTTCTTCAAGATTTAGTACAATAATCTCTCCTGAAAGTGTTTTTACTTCTTGGCCGACTATGACTTTTATGGAAAGGTCCTTTTTTTCAGCGTAATCTCTTGTTTCAATACCGCCTTTTGTAGAATTGTGATCCGTAACAGAAATGACATCAAGACCTTTATACATTGCAGTTTCAAGAATATCTTTAGGCTTCATATTTCCATCGGGAGAATAATAAGAATGGATATGAAAATCAAGTTTTATTTTCTCCATATACCACCCATCTAAAAGATGTTTAAAAAATTAACTTATAAGAAAATTACAATCAGAAAGAGTTTTAAATAAATAGATTCTGTATATTATAATGCTAAAGGTACTTGTTGTAGAAGACGAAGTTGAACTTCTTGAATTATACGATCTAATTCTTAGTAAAGACTATATTGTGTTTACTACTGAGAGTGGTAGAGAAGCTATTGAGATTTTTGATAGAGAAAATCCAGAAGTTATTATTGTGGACATAAGACTTCCAGATGTATCTGGAGTTGAAGTTACTAAACATGCCAAAGCAAAAAATCCAAATGTTGCTGTAATAGGTGTATCTGCATACAGAGAAAGATTCAAAGAAGCAATTGATGCTGGAGCTGCAACTGTTATCCAAAAACCTTTCCTCGTTAAGCAGATTCATAAAGTAATCCAAGATGTTCTTGAGGGTAAACAGTAACTTTTTTATATACTAGTTTTGTTCCTAAAACTGGTTATTATGTCAGAGAAAATTGCTAATCCAGGCCCACTAGGGCTTGCTGCGTTTGGGTTGACCACCCTTATTTTGAATTTTGTCAATGCAGAGATTATTCCTGCTGAAAGTATAGGAATGGTTTTACCGATGGGTATATTTTATGGTGGAGCATGTCAAGTATATGCAGGTATGTGGGAAATGAAAAAAGGTAACACATTTGGTGCCACTGCGTTCACCTCATACGGTGCCTTTTGGCTTGGTCTCGCACTAATGTTTTTACTTCAATTTTCAGGTGCAATAGCGCCAGTACCCAAGGCAGGACTTGCCGTATTTCTAGGTGCGTGGGGTCTTTTCACTGCCTATATGACAGTAGCTACTCTAAAGAAAAATAAAGCATTGCAGGTAGTATTCATTTCCTTGACAATTCTTTTCTTTCTGTTAGCCATAGGACAATTTAATCACACTGTGCACACAATAGCAGGGTATGAAGGAATATTTACTGCATTGGCGGCGTTATACTTATCTGCAGCAGAAGTAATCAATGAAACATACGGTAGAGAAATTCTTCCAATTGGTCAATAAATTTATATATTATTTTTTCTATTTTTTTATAGGTGTGTTTATGGGATGTGATAGTGAACTTAAATCAAAGATTCTTACACTTATATACCAAAGAGGCGAAATATCTCCAGAAAAAATATCGGACATAACTAAATCCTCTATTGATGATGTCAAAGCATGTGGCAAAGAGCTGAAATCAGAGAAATTAATTGAGGAGTGCTGTGGAAAATACTCCACTCCGGGAATTGTTGGCGTAAAGGCAGAATATAATCCAGGGGATGACGGCTGCTCTGGCGCAGGATAATCTCAATAGAAAATCTTATTATATTAAATATATATTTTATTTTATGAATATTTTATCTTAATCCCTTCATTGATTTTAGGGTTGATTATTGGCCGTTTAATCTTAAATCGATTTAAAAAACCGAATGAATTAGTTTGGCTTATAATAATTATATTTTTTGCGATAAATATCTTGATCGTTATATTTGATAGATATATTGTACCGAATTATTTCTTGATGGACGAGATAAAAGAATTCGTTCCAGGTTTTCTTGCAGGCGTGTTTCTTTATCTTATTTTAACAGTTTTAGGCATCTTTAAGCTCCTGAAAAGAAGCAACAATCCAAAAAACATTTAAAAAAATGGTATATTTGGGGTATAGTGAATACATGTTTATTTGTGTTAACGTAAATGGCATTTACCTTGTGGATAACAAAGGCAAGATTAATGATTTTGAAGCATTTTCTAAGAATACAAAATCTTCAGTTAAATCACTCATAAAACTTGAAAATGGTAAACTTCCTTTTGAATTGAAAAAAATCCTGGAAAGAAATTCTGGCTCATCTTTTTTCTCAGAATATGAATTAAGAGACAAAAATTTATTTCAGTTCATATTTCCTAATGAAGGCGGAATATCATTTAGGGAACACCATATTGACAACCTAGAAAAAGCCATGATTAATGAAGACGAATACCGAATAAAACAAAAATCTATTCTCCAAGAATTAGCAAGAATGAAAGTCACAAGTCTCTTAGGAGAAAAAGACAAACTTATTATTCATGCAGTGTATTCACTTAATGAATTTGATGAAACAATCAATCTATTTCTTGAGCGAATTAGAGAATGGTACTCAATACATTTTCCTGAATCAGTTTCGGCCATTCCAGATAACAAGAATCTTATTGAATTTATTATTAAAATAGGCAACAAGGCACATTACCTAGAAAAAAAGAGTTTACTATCCTTTGAATCTACACTTAATAATGAAATAATTGAGAGGTCGCTTGGAGTTGAATTATCTGATGAGGATCTATCGCAAATAAAACAGATTGCAGAGCTAATCGATATCCTATATACCAAGAAGGAAATTCTAGAAACTTATATTACAAACCTAGTAAATGAAGTTGCACCAAATACTTCTATCGTTGCAACTCCGATTATTGCTGCAAAACTTATCTCTCATGCTGGCGGTCTAAAAAATCTATCTGGTAAGCCATCTTCAACTATACAGTTGATGGGAGCAGAAAAGGCTCTTTTCAGGCATTTAAAGACTGGCGCAGACCCGCCTAAATATGGAATAATACTTCAAAATCCAGAAATTAGTAAGGCTCCATGGTGGCAAAAAGGGAAGATTGCAAGAACTCTTGCATCAAAAATAGCCATTGCAGCTAGGGTTGACAATGCGAGCGGAGAATTTATCGGTGACGCACTTAGAGATGATTTACTGAAAAGAGTATCAGAAATTGGAAGAAAATACCCCAATGCACCGCCTAAAAAAGAAAAACAAATGACGAGGAAGTTTGATAGCAGGCCTCAAAAGAAATTTGAAAAATCCAAATTTAAAAAAGGAAAATTTTAAATCTTCTTCCTATAATTATCATTTATGCAAATAAAGATTAAAACTGATAAATTTGAGTTCAAAGCAATATTAGACGAATCAGAAACAGCAAAAGCTATTTATGAATCGCTCCCATTAAAAGCTAAAGGATTTAGATGGGGCGGAGAAATCTATTTTTCAATTCCCGTTCACGTTGAATATGAAAATCCAAAAGAAATTGTAAATAAAGGGGATTTGGCATTCTGGCCACAAGGGGATGCTTTTTGTATCTTCTTTGGAAAAACTCCTGCTTCTCTAGAAAAAGAAATTAGGCCTGCAAGCGCAGTTAATATTTTTGGAAAAATTGATGGCGCTTTAGATAATCTAAATCTTGTAAAAGACGGGGAAACTATCCTAGTAGAACGAGATTAAATGAAAATAATCCACAGAGAACTTGACAAAGGAATACTGAAGATAAGGGTAGATAATGCTGACGATCTTTGGCACCTATCCCACATAATAGAAAGCGGGGATCTCCTATTCGGTAAAACTTACCGAAAAGAGATGAAAAAAGGTGACAAAATAAGAAGTGAAAAACTTGAGAGAATCCCAGTAAAACTCGAGATAAGGATTGAAAAAGTCGAATTCTCAAAAGATGTGATGAGGCTTAGGGCAACTGGGATAATAACGCAAGGAGAAGAAGCTGGCAGTTATCACACTTTTAATATAGAAGAAGACTCTACGTTGACAATTACAAAAAAATGGAAAAATCACCAGTTAGAACGGCTAGAGAGGGCGATAAAGGATACATTAACTCCGAAGATTCTAATCGTATGTATAGAAGAAGGTGATGCAGAATTTGGCATTATTGCTCAATATGGGGTGGATTTTCCAGTTTCAGTTTCTAAAAGCATAGCCGGAAAACATGAAATATCCTCTAGAGATAAAGACAAACGTGAATTTTTTGCAGAAACTTCTTCTAAGATACTTGAAATAATAGAAAAATATAATCTAAAGACTGTTATTGTAGCGGGGCCTGGATTTTACAAGGACGAGTTCATGAATTATGTCAAAGAGTACAAATCTGAAATTATAAATAACATAATAACTGAAAATGTGTCAACCGGTGGCAGAGCTGGAGTTTATGAGTGTGTAAAAAGAGGGATACTTGAAAAGGCCCAAAAAGATCTTAGGATATCCCTTGAAACTAGTGCAGTTGAAAGATTATTCGAAGGAATAATAAAAAATGAAGGCGTTTATGGGATAAAAGCCATTGAAAAGGCTTTAGAATATGGTGCAGTGAATGAACTCTTGATAGTTGATCACTTTCTTAGAAAAAATGAATTTGAAGAAATAACTGAAAAATCCAGAGAACAACGAGCGACTATACATGTTATTTCGAGTGAACATGATGCTGGAAAAAAATTGGAAGGTATCGGCGGGATCGGAGCTATTTTAAGATTTAAGATCGATGGGCTCTAAATAAATAAAGTAAGAAAATAGAAGGCAATAAAATTAGTAATAATCTTGATACTATTCTAATGGGCGGATAAGGGATTAGAGAAATAAAGACAAATATCGTGCTGAATATCACTAAAGATTTTCCGTTATTTGAAGGTCTTATAATTTTAAAATTTGAGATAAATAGGATAGATGTCGCCAGTAATAGTATAGCGAATAAGTAAAAAGGAATGCCTGCTAGAAATAACAAAGTAACAAAGATCGCCCCCATAGTAATGGGAAGGCCAAAATATTCTTGAGAATTTAATGCATTGAATCTTGAAAGCCTTAATAATCCAGATATAACATAGATTGCCCCGATCAATATACCCAATAAAGTATTATTTCCATAGTCAATGAAAATAAAAGAGGGGACTATGCCAAATGAGATTATATCCGATAATGAATCAAGAGTCTTACCAAACTCGGCACAATTATTATTTCTCCTGGCTAAAAATCCATCAAAACTATCAAAAAAGATGCACAAAAAAACAATTCTAGATGCAAGCAATAGATTCCCAATAAGTATAAAATATATGGCCAAAAACCCCAAAGTTCCATTCGTGAGTGTAAAAATATCTGGCAAAGAAACAAAGGTCGTTATCCCAGGTCTATTCATGATATCATTTTCAGTCAAATTTCACACGGATATCTTCTTTTATTGTGTTTAATACAAGTGATGTATTAGTTTTATCGACGTTTTCAAAAGTTTGAAGTTCTTTAACAAAATTATTAAGTTGCCCCCTGTTTTTGAATCGGGCAATAATAACGGCATCATAATTTCCCGTTACATTGTAAATAGAAACTATGTTATTGAATTTATCAAGAAGGGAAGCAACATCTTGTAGTTTGCCCCTCTTTATTGTGACATTAATAACTGCAATAAAGTCATAGCCGGCCTTTGATGGTTCTACAACCGGGATATAACCTTTAATAATCCCATCTTCTTCCATCTTTTTTATTCTGTGTGAAATTGTTCCTACTGCGATGTTAAGATTTTTTGATAATTCTCTAAAAGAAAGTCTTGAGTCTTTATTGAGTTCAGATATTATCTTTTTATCAAGTTCGTCCATAACTCCACCGAATTTATTACCCGGAATTAATATAAAAGCTTTTACTAAAAAAGGTCAATAAAATATTAAAAAAATTAAAAATTAAATTTTATATGTTATGGAAACTGTAGCACTTATCTCTACATCTTCTGGTGGCACGCCGGTGGCTGATTCCTTAACTGCTGAAAAAGCTCTGTTATATGGAACTACGTTGTATGAAGATTCGCTCATGTAAGAAATCTTTCCAAGTTTAAAGTTACCTGCTTCTGCCATAGCGTTTGCTTTAACTTGAGCTACTTTAACTGCTTCTTTAATAATTTTTACTTTGACTTCTTCCATTTTTGCGTCGCTTAATCCAAATTCAATGTTGTTTATTCTGTTAGCGCCAGCTTTTATAGAAGCATCTACCACGTTTCCAACTTTAGCCATGTCTGTAGTTACTACTTTTAAACCGTAAACGGCTCTGTAACCTAACAGAGTGGGTTCTTTGTCTGTAGGGTAATAATATTCAGGATAGATACTAAATGTATCTGTCTGAATTTTCTCAGAAGGTATGCCTTCCTTTCCCAAAGCTTGAATTACTTGGGCTAATATTCTTGAAGCTTCTTGCTGTGATAGCAAAGCCGTATCATTTCTTGTCTCAATATATACATATACTGTAGCTTGATCTGGTGCTTCTTTTAATACTGCAGTTCCAGTTACTTGCAACTGGTCATATTGCCCTTGTGATGCGGGCTTTAATACTGCAACAGTCACCAATCCTAGTGCTAGGATAATTGCTACGATACCATAGATTAGTTCTCTTTCCATGTATATCGCCTCCAATAGATAGGTCTTAAGAAACTATATAAGGATTATGATAAGGTTTAATATATCTTGAAGTTATATTTAACTTTTAATTAAAGATATTTTTTAAGATAATATTGAAGTGACAATAATCTTTGAAGAGACGAATGACCCTCGCCCAATTCTAATTTGAATCTTTCGAATACTTTTTCAAATTTTACCTTTTCACCATTGATAAAAAAGTTATCTGCATGACAAACTATTTTTTCTTCAATTGTTTCAGGCATGTAATTTCTAGGTGGCAATCCAAAGATTTCTGCATCTTTTTTATCTATGCCCGAACCAATATGCCTTTCACATATCAATGCAATTTTTTCATCTACATTCCTATTCCTTAGGATTTCTGCCCCTATAACCCCATGATGGATTCCATTTGTCTTTGATCTCCCAATATCATGTAAAAGTCCGCCAATTTCAACTAGATATAAATCAATTTCAAAATCTTTTGAAGCTTTTTCCGCTATCTCTATAGCATAGTTAGAAACATTAATGCAATGTTTTATTACATTCTCAGAACAGCCTTCGGCTCGCAATAATAATATTGCTTCTTCTTTGGACATCATAGTGATCTTTAACTGTCTTCAATTTTTTCGAATTTTCCCAACGCTTCTTCAAGTTCTTTTATCATTTCTGAGTTATCAAAGAAATCTAATTTTTCACCACAGATATTACATTTAAAATTAAGTTGTTCCGCAACGTCAAAAGGAACCTTGGAACAGTTATTTTTACACGCAAAAAACATATTATCTTTTTCATATTCTAATAATTCGTGAAGATGCTCAGCATAGTCCTTCTCCCTTTTGTCAATTACATCAGGTGCTTTTGAAAGATCCATCTTCCAATAATAAATGTACCATCCTGTTTCTTTATCTTTTATCCTTCTGTAAGTAGCTAATCTATTGTCATATAGCTTATACAATGCTCTTCTTACATTATTTATTCTCAAATGGGTGACTTTTGATATCTCCTCATCGGTTGCTTCTTTCTCATAGATTATATTTGCAACCTCTACTCCTTCTTCACCCAATAACTCTTCAAGAAAATCAAATAGTAGTCTCTGGTCCAATTCCATGATATCCCTTCAATTGAAAAATTTAAAGCAATAATTAATTAGTCGTTTTTTTATATAAATGTTTGCTTCTATTGAGGCTTTGATTACGAGAAAGAGAGAGATATTTAAACTTTTCGGCGATGATAAGAATAATATTTACAATATATATTTTTAAGATGAATAAATTCTTTTTATCGATTAATTTATTCAAATGTTAGAAGATACAATAATTTAGATAGATTTTTAAGTGATTTTTCAATTAATATTTCATGCTAGGGACTATAGTTAATGTCGTCGCAATTATTCTAGGGAGTATACTGGGCATTTTAATTAAATCGCGGTTCCCTGAAAGAGTAAATAAGATTATCTTCCAAGTCATAGGTTTATTTACAATTACATTAGGGGTTACAATGGCTATAAAGACAAATAATTTTTTAATAGTTGCGTTTAGCCTAATTATTGGTTCTGTAATTGGCGAGATTATTGGCATTGAAAACTATTTAGAGCAGCTAAGTGATAAATTAAAAAATACGTTTAAGAATTCAAGTGATAAGTTCTCTGAGGGATTTGTTACAGCTACATTGATATATTGCATCGGTCCAATGGCCATACTTGGATCTATAGAAGAAGGTCTTGGTAATTCTCCAAACTTATTGTTTGCAAAGTCTGTATTAGATGGAGTTGCATCTATCGCATTATCTTCTGCATTAGGGATTGGAGTTATGTTCTCAGCTATACCTCTTTTGCTTTACCAGGGTGGTCTCACCTTATTCGCCAGTTACGTTAGCACTTACCTAAGTGATGCCCTTATCGTTGAACTAAGTGCAGTCGGAGGAATACTACTTTTTGGTCTTGGGATGAATATCGCTGAGATTAAGAAATTTAAAGTAGTAAATATGCTACCAAGCCTATTAGTTGTTGTTACGTTAAGTTATTTTTTTGTATAATGCATCCATGCAAAAGAATAAAAATGAACTATTAGTTTTATTGATTGTGATAATATGAAAACACCAATCATCCTTATTAACTTTAAGATTTATAATGAAATATCTGGGGCTAAAGGCCTTGAACTCGCAAAAATATGTGAAGATGTTTCTAGAAAAACAGGCGTGAATATTTCAATTGCTCCACAGATTATTGATTTGTCCTATATATCTGAAAAAGTTTCCATACCCATATTCTCGCAACACGTAGACAATATTAAACCAGGAAGTGGAACTGGAAAAACTACCCTTGAAGGAATTAAAGCTGCTAAAGCTGTTGGGACTCTTATCAATCATTCTGAGAATAGATTAAAAATAGCCGATATTGATTCAATTGTAAATAGGTGTAGAGAATTAGAACTTATATCGGTAGTTTGTACAAATAATATATCCGTAAGCAAGGCTGTTGCTATGTTTAATCCCACTTTTATTGCAGTTGAACCCCCAGAATTAATAGGCGGAGATATATCTGTGACTGATGCAGATCCAGGCATTGTTAAAAACACCGTCAAGACAATTAGAGATATCACCCCTAATGTGAAAGTACTCTGTGGAGCCGGTGTAAAAAATGGAAAAGATGTTAAAAAGGCCATTGAATTAGGGGCGGAAGGGGTTCTACTAGCTTCGGGCGTTACTAAGGCAAAAAATCCTCGTGAAGTTTTGGAGGATCTTGCTAAAGGTGCAATTAAATGAACATTATCGAAATAAAAAACTTAACAAAAAAATACGGTGAAAAATCGGCAGTGGATAACATCTCGTTTGAAGTAATCGAAGGAGAGATATTTGGATTTTTAGGCCCTAACGGTGCCGGAAAAACTACCACTATTAATATCCTTTGTACTTTACTCCAACCCACAAGCGGAATTGCGAGCATTTCAGGATATGATGTTACAAATGATAGAGATGATGTCAGAAGTTCGATAGGGATAGTCTTCCAAGATCCCTCTTTGGATGGAGATCTCACAGGAGAAGAAAATCTAAGATTTCACGGCATGGCTTATAATATCCCAAAAGAGACTCGCGAAGAAAGGATGAAGTACTTACTTGAAATGGTCGACCTTTACGATAAAAAAGATGAACTTACAAAGAATTATTCTGGGGGTATGAAAAGAAGGCTTGAAATAGCAAGGGGTCTTTTGCATCACCCTAAAGTCCTATTCCTCGATGAACCCACAATAGGGCTTGACCCCCAAACTAGGAATAGAATTTGGGAACATATTATAGAACTGCAGGAAAAAAAGGGGATAACTATTTTTTTGACCACCCATTATATGGAAGAAGCTGAGAATTGTAATAGAATTGCTATTATAGATCATGGTAAGATAATCGCCTTGGATACCCCTGAGAATTTGAAAAAAGCCCTTAAAGGAGATCTGATTACGCTTAAAACTTCAGATAATGAAAAAGCCAATGAAGTTCTTAAAACCTGTTTTTCACTTAATCCGCATATTAAAGATGATTCCATATATATTTATGCTGATAATGGAGAAAATTTTGTTCCTAAGCTTTTCAGAGCTTTAAGAAATTATGAGATTACTTCTGTCAGTGTTAGAAAACCTACCTTAAATGATGTGTTTATTAAACTAACAGGAAGAGAAATTAGAGAAGAAACTATGGGCGCGGTAGGGAAAATGCGAGAGATGACGAGAGGCAGGTAAAAATGATGTTAAATGCAGTATATATCATATGGCTTAGAGAACTCAAAAAATTTGTTAGAGATAGGTCTAGGCTGGTATCTTCTATTGCTCAGCCATTAATCTGGTTATTGCTCTTAGGTACGGGTTTTGGTGCAACCTTTGGTAAAGTCGGTGACCTACAGTATATTCAATTTATGTTTCCAGGGATTCTCGTAATGACACTCTTATTCTCCTCAATGTTTTCTGCCATATCAATAATATGGGATCGTGAGTTTGGATTTCTTAAAGAAATGTTAGTTGCTCCAATAAGCAGAACATCCATAGCTCTTGGGAAAGCTGTCGGTGGCGCTTCAAGGAGTACGATACAGGGATTAATAATCCTAATATTTTCGCCCTTGATTGGCATCAATATGACCTTGGCAAAATTTCTCATGGTTGTTCCCCTTATGTTTTTTATCTCTTTCACTATTTCAGGGATTGGAATAATAATTGCTGCCAGAATGGAATCATTTGAAGGATTTAATCTAATAATAAACTTTATAGTTATGCCTATGTTCCTTCTAAGCGGCGCAATTTTTCCAATTGCTAATCTTCCATCTTGGTTATCTGTCGTGGTAAATATTAATCCGCTTTCTTATGGCGTAGACATCATGAGATGGGTTATGACCGGAGTCACTGAAAGAGGTCCAGTTTTTGATATAATGGTGCTTTCTTTGGTGTGTGTTTTTACTACTACAATATCCGTATACCTTTTCTCAAAAGGAAAATAAATATTTTATAAAATATTTTTTGCTATTTCTAAAGATTTCATTGTTAGTTCCAGCGTGCTGTCCAGATCATTTAAATCCACTATTTCCACGGTAGAATGAATATATTTTGAGGGGATTGAAATAACTGCAGTTGGTATACCTTCCTTTGTTATGTGGACAGCAGCCCCATCAGTACTCCCGCTTGAGATGTGAGTCTGATATGTTATTCCAGATTCCTTTGCAGCTTTCAGCAATATTCCTTTTACCTTTTCACTTAAAATAAATCCCCGATCCATAAGATCTATTGATGGGCCCTTCCCAAGGCTTATAGTGACTTTATCTGCTTCAGTTTTTGGCAATGGTCCCCCGGCAGTCGAATCAATAATAATTGCAAAATCTATATCAATTCCATAAGCTGCAGTTTTAGCCCCCCTTAGACCAACTTCCTCCTGCGTAGTAAACACTCCGTACAAAGTATAATCCTGTTTTTTTATTTTTTTAAGAATTTCAATTAGTACTGCACATCCCGCCCTATTATCAAAAGATTTGCAGCTTACAATATTTTCTTTCCCAAGCTCTGAAAATGAAATATCCCTAGTGATTGGATCTCCCGGTTTAATTCCAAGTAGTTCGACATCTTCTTTTGTGCTCAGTCCGACATCTATCCTTAGGTCTTCTATCTTTAATGCCTTATCTTTCTCTTCTTGTGGCGTGATATGGGGTGGTTTAATCCCTATTACTCCAGTAATATCTTTTTTTGAAGAATGAATTTTTACTCGCTGTGATCCAAGGCTTCTCGGATCAAATCCACCAATTGTCTCAAAGGAAATAAAGCCCTTATCGTCTATATATTTTACCATGAAACCTATTTCATCCATATGGGCTGCGATCATAACTTTGAATTTACCTGGGCCTTTTTTTGTTGTAATTAAATTTCCCATAGAATCTTCTTTTATATCATCAACAACATTTCTTATCTCATCGATAATTATCTGCTTTATTGTGTTTTCATGACCAGAAACTCCCGGTGCCTCGGATAGTTTCTTTAACAATTCTTTCAAATTAATCACATCCTAGTAAGATTTTAATTACTCCAAATATAAAAATATCCATGCTTTCACAAAAATTTCTGCTAGCCAACATTAAAGATATAAAATATATATGATTATTTTTTTCATGTCTGACGTTGATATTATCAAATTTATCGAAAGCAAGAAGAATTTTATTGAGAATACTATAGAAAAATACATTCCAAAGGATATGAACAGTAAGAACTTCAAATCAAAATCAAGATATGAAGTTGATTTTAAAGCTTTGAATTATGGCATATCAAAACCGCTCTGGGATTTTCTTGGATATGGTGGAAAAAGATGGCGACCAGTTCTTTTTCTTTTGATATCCCAAGCCCTTGGCGCAGATATGAAAAAAATAAGTGATTTTTTAGTCATTCCCGAAATTGCCCATAACGGAACCATAGTAATAGATGACATTGAGGATGGTGCCGAACTAAGAAGAGGAAAGCCAGCCCTGCACAAAGTTTACGGAGAAGATATAGCGATAAATTGTGGAAATGCAATGTATTTTTTGCCGCTACAGGTAGTGGATGATCATAAAGACAAAATAGATGTTGGGGTGCTCTATAAAGTATACTCAATCTATCTAGAAGAAATGAGAAATCTTCACTATGGTCAGGCTTTAGACATAACATGGCACAAGGGCATACTAAAAAAAGAACCTAGTGTTCAAGAATATCTACAAATGACTGCTTTTAAGACTGGGACTCTTGCCAGAATGGCCGCAAGAATGGCAGTAGCTCTTTCAGAAAAAGACGAAATAATAGAAACTAAGTTTGGGAGGTTTGCTGAAAGTATTGGTATAGCATTTCAGATTCAAGATGACCTATTAGATTTAACAACAACTGAAAAAGAGCGAGAAGCCTTTGGAAAATCTTACGGCAACGACATAAGTGAAGGCAAGAGAAGCCTAGCAGTTATTTATTCCTTATTGGCTCTAGATAAAATAAAAAGAGACAGATTGATTAAAATTTTGAATTCGCACACAAAAGAAAAGAAACTTATTGACGAGGCTATCAATCTTATCAAAGAAACAGGGGCCATTGGATTATCAAAAAACACTGCAAATAAACTTGTGATTGAGTCATGGAACGAGATAGATAGTGAACTTAAAGAAAGCGAAGCTAAGCTATACTTAAAAGCATTTTCTGAGTTTTTGATAAAAAGAAAAATTTAATTAGCCATATATCTGGCCTAATTTCTCATATTTTTTCTTATCGTATTCTCTCCTTACTTCTTCAGGTAAACTTGGAGATACCTGTTTTAATGCAGCCATGAATTGTTCTTTTGTAACTATTTTAGATGTGATATCTTCTCTTAATGCTGTCATAGCTGCCTCCCTGCAAATAGCTTCTATGTCTGCTCCAGAATAATCCTCTGTAAGTTTAGCAAGTTCATCTAAATTCACATCTTTCTCTAAAGGCATTTTGCTAGTATGAATTTCAAATATCTTCTTACGAGCCTTTAGATCTGGTGCATGAACTAGTATTATCTTATCAAATCTACCTGGCCTTAACAATCCTGGATCGACCATATCTGGTCTGTTTGTAGCACCTATAACAACTACTTGACTTAATTCCTCTAACCCATCCAATTCAGTAAGAAGCTGATTTACTAATCTTTCTGAAACTCTTGTACCCTCCTCGCCTCCTCTTCTGGGTGCAATGGCATCAATTTCATCGAAAAATATCACTGTTGGAGCCGCCTGTCTTGCTTTTCTAAATATTTCTCTCATTGTCTTTTCGCTTTCTCCAACCCATTTACTCAAGATTTCTGGACCTTTTATCGAAATAAAGTTAGCTTCGGATTCCCCGGCGACTGCTTTTGCAAGAAGTGTTTTGCCGCATCCAGGGGGCCCATAGAGAAAAATACCTTTTGGAGGCCTTATTCCCATACCGGTAAAGGCTTCAGGCTGTTTTATTGGCCATTCTATAGCTTCCATTAATTCTCTCTTTATTTCATCCAATCCCCCAACGTTATTCCACCCCACGTTAGGAGTTACAACCATTACCTCTCTCATTGCCGACGGCTCTATCTTCTTTAATGCATTTTCGAAATCATCTTTTGTAACTTTAATCTTCTCAAGTAGTTCTTGGGATACCCTTGTATCGCCTAAATTTAAGTCAGGCAATAATCTTCTAAGGGATGCCATTGCAGCTTCTTTGCACAAAGCTTCTAGGTCCGCTCCCACAAAACCATGAGTCTTAGATGCGAGCATGTTCAAATCTACATCATCTGTTAAAGGCATAGCCCTTGTATGGATTTGAAGGACTTCCTTTCTGCCACCCTTATCTGGAACGCCAATCTCAATTTCTCTATCAAATCTGCCAGGCCTTCTTAGGGCTTCATCGATAGCATTTATCCTATTAGTTGCTGCAATAACAATAACTTTTTCTCTAGATTTTAACCCGTCCATCAAAGCAAGCAACTGTGCAACAACTCTTCTCTCAACTTCCCCAGTCACTTCACTTCTCTTAGGGGCAATTGCATCAATTTCATCAATAAAAATTATTGCCGGTGCATTTGTCTCCGCATCTTTGAACATATTTCGCAGATTTTCCTCAGACTGTCCATAAAACTTACTCATTATTTCAGGCCCGTTTATTGATTTAAAGTGGGCGTGAGATTCTGAGGATACGGCTTTAGCAATCAAGGTTTTTCCAGTGCCCGGGGGTCCGTAAAGAAGAACCCCTTTGGGTGGCGAAATACCTAGCCTATCAAAAATTTCTGGATGTTTCAAAGGCAATTCTATAATCTCTCTAACAACTTGAATTTTATCTTTGAGCCCGCCTACATCTTCATAGGTTATCCCAGATATCTCATTTTCTTCTGATTCACTGTACTGCGTTCTAACTTCTATCTCTGTACCGCTGGATACTCTAACTATGCCTTGTGGGCTAGTTGAAACAATTATAAATCTCATTTCGCCTAGTGAAAAGGGCGTCATTTCCAAGAGATTGCCAATCATTTTATCAAAAAGTGGATCTCCAGTTTCTTTCATTCTTGATTGGCTGTTTACACTTATTATATCTCCCTTTACTAATGCCCTTCCTAAAATATTTCTTTGAAGGATATTCCCGGGAATAAGCATTTGGGCCCCTTTCTGGGTTGGGGCTAGAACAACCCTGCCTGCTTCTTTTGTCTCTATTTTAGTTACTTCAATGTACTCGCCCATACTTGCTTTAGCATTTCTTCTGATTAGCCCATCCATTCGTATAATAGCAAGATCTTTATCATCAGGATACGAATCAACAACTATGGCGGCAGTCTTACGTTTTCCAAAAATTTCGACTATGTCGCCTCTTTTGATGCCAATCATGTCTTGGTATCTTTTATCAATTCTGACTATACCTCTACCTACGTCCTGTTGACTTGCACTTGCAACTTTAAGTTTGACTATTTCAGATTCACCAGGTTCCACATAATCCCTCTTTTTTGATTAAGCTTATACTATTAAAAATGTATTGGTATTAAGTTAAAAATTTATTTACATTAATCTTTTACATTGGAAGGCGATAGTTTTATAAATTTACCGAAAGTTGAAATTTTACAAATGCTATAGTGGTTATCATGAAAAATATATACATTTCTCCAAAAGTTATCAAACAAGGTGAATTTGAACTTGTAGAAAGAAAAGGTGTCGGGCACCCTGATTCTGTTGCAGATGGAATAGCTCAAAAAGTAAGTAATGAATTATCAAAATACTATATCAAAAAATTTGGCACGATAATGCACCACAATACAGACCAGGTAGAAGTTGTTGGCGGACAGGCAATCTCAAAGTTTTCCGGTGGAGAAGTAATAGAAGATCCAGTTATTATTCTTTCAGGTAGAGCGACTCAAAGAGTGGGCGATGAACTAATCCCCATCCACGAAATTGCAAAAGAAGCTACTGAAAAATTTATCCATGAATTATTCAGAGGTGAAATGAAAGTAGGAATTGAATCCTTTATGGGAGAAGGATCTTCTGATTTAAAAGATGTTTTTGGTAGAAAAAATTCAATTCCCCTATCAAATGATACTTCTTTTGGTGTTTCATTTTATCCTTTCACAAAAGTTGAACAACTAGTTTATGATATAGAATATTTCCTTAATTCCGATAAACTCAACAAACAATACCCTGCCATTGGAAGGGACATAAAAGTAATGGGTGCGAGAATTAGAGATAATACCGCAATCACTATCGCTTTAGCCACCGTTGATAAATATGTAGAGAATATTAAGGAATATATTACTTTCAAAGAACAAATTACTGAATTATTGAAAGACAAATTCGGAAGCTGCGATATCGATTATTATGTTAATACAGCAGATGACGTAGAAAGAGGAAGTGCGTTTCTCACAGTAACAGGTTCTTCAATGGAAAATGGAGATGATGGTTCAGTAGGAAGGGGCAACAGGGCGAATGGACTTATTACACCATATAAACCAATGTCAATGGAAGCCGCAGCTGGAAAGAATCCAGTAAATCACGTAGGGAAGCTCTACAACGTTTTATCATTATATATCGCAAGAGACATTTACAACAATACTAACGCAGGTGAAACTCAAGTCAGAATACTAAGTCAGATAGGAAAGCCAATTAATGAGCCACTGGCCTGCGACATATCAACAGAGAATGAACTTTCAAGCGAAGACCAAAAGGAAGTTCAAAAAATAGCATCCGATTGGTTAGACAATATCAGACAAGTCACAGAAGACATTATTAACGAAAAGATTAATCTTTTCTAAATATTTTATATTTAACTTTCTTTCTAGATACTTTTATATATTTAAGGCCTCTATGTATAATGGAGGTTTTTACATGAAAAAAATATTATCAGTATTCTTAACATTATCTATGCTATTCTCTTTAGAAATCATACTGGCTGAAGACTACAAAGATGCTCCTTTTGTCACTGTGGACAATCCAACTTCACTATTTATTTACGATCTAAATAAGGATGGAAAAGAAGAAATTTTAGTAACTTCAATTGATGGTAAACTTCATGCTTACGATAAGTTGGGGGTAGAGAAATGGAATTACCTCACGGATGAGACACCCTATTCTATTTTTGTTGACGACATAGATGGAGATGGTCTTGCAGAAATAGTTCTTGGAACAGGTAAGATAGACCCTCAATCTTTTAGATATTCATCGGGAAAGATTATTCTCCTAAATCACTTCGGTAAACAAGATTGGACCTATGGTACAACTAGTGCTATTAAAGGAATATATGTTTCAGATATCGATGGAGATGGAGGAAAAGATATACTGGCTTCATCAGAAGATGGAATTTTATATGCCATGGATCATAAAGGTGTTCTTAAGTGGGATGAATTTACTGGATCTAGGTCCCCGGCATTCAGTGCCAATCTAGCCGGGGGTACGGATATTTTGATTGCGCATGGTCAAGCAATTCTTAATAATAAAGGAAAAATAGTAGGTAGAGCATCCGACCTATTTGAATGGAAAAAATATATCCTTAAAGACTTAAACAAAGATGGAAAAGCTGAGTTTCTTATGCTTTCACAATATCCATTCATATCAGTATTTAATCTTGAAGGAACTGACCTTAAAGGAATTTGGCAGTATCAATGCGATGGCGATGCTATGGATGTAATTGTGGATGACTTTAACGACGATGGCAACTTGGAGGTAATTGCTTCTTCCTCAAAATGGTTAGATTTATCCAACTCTTATGGCGAAGGTAAAATATATATAATAAATGGAAACGATGGAACACTCAAACAATCTATCTCTCTATCGTCTGCTGCGTTTTATATAGGCGTTGCTGATATAAACAATGATGGCAAGAAAGACGTAATTTATACTTCTGAAAAGGGCGTGAATACATTGTTATACGGGATAACTATAGCTCAAGAGCCACCAAAAGATCAAACGCCGCCAAAGGAAAGCACACCCACAACACCGACACCGCCAAAAAATACACCCGGATTCGAAATAGGCGCTGTTAGTGCAGCTGCCCTATTAGTGGGATATTATTTAAAAAGAAGAAAATAAATTAAATTTTTTTATTCTATTTTGATTATTTACCATTTGGTCCAGTTTGTCGCCCTTGAAGTGTACTGCCTGTTCCCCCTGGTTGGAAGTTTCCACCATCAGGATCGCAATCAGTTGTGTAGCATCCAGGATCTGGATAACATCCATTAGGACCACAGCAATACCCTCCAGTGCATTGAGTGCATCCTGGCCTATCGCAGTACCAATCATTACACCCACTCTTTGCTGCAGTAACAGCTACTAAGCCTCCGCATGGGCCATTCTCGTCTTCGTTTGACCCACAGTTTCGCTCATTGTAAGAATAAAGACATAGACATTCCGTATCCGCATAAATCTTTGCAGTTTCAGTTGCAATTATTGATGCTTGGGCATAAAACGTTGCATTTTTATAATCTCCTTTATTGAAATACTCCCAAGAGTATTGTAAATAAAGTCTTGCATCGTGATTAAATTTTTTAGAACATGGCCATATGCTATCTTTTCCAGCTTCATATATCTTCAAGGCTGCCGAAGCATCATTTATTTTATCAAGCGCTTCACTTTGATTTTGAGCGATTACAAATGCACTAGTGCTTGTAACTAGTATTATCATCAATGCAAAAGTAAAGAAGTATTTTTTCATATTATCCCCCATAGATTAAAGGTAATCAATTATATAAATCTTTTTATGTGGTATTCTCAGAAGATATTTCGATTCCAACGGGGCAGTGATCTGAACCAAATACATTATTAAGGATAAATGCTGACTTTAATGATTCACTTAGATTACTACTAATAAAAAAATAATCGATTCTCCACCCAACATTTCTATCTCTTGCCTTGCTCTTATAATCCCACCAACTGTAATTTGCGGGATCTTTATTGAAATAACGAAAAGTATCAATAAAACCTGCATCAATAAATTTGCTAATCCATGCTCTTTCTTCGGGTAAGAATCCAGAAATCTTTTCATTTTCTTTTGGCCTTGCAATATCTATCTCTTTGTGTGCGGTATTTACGTCTCCACAAATAATTAGCCTTTTACCTTGATTGAGTAGATTACTGACGTGTTCTAGAAACATATCGTAAAAATCCATTTTATAACGTAATCTTTCGCTTGACATTTTTCCATTAGGGAAATAGACATTAAATAGAATAAAGTGAGAGTATTCGAGAATCAATGCTCTTCCTTCAATGTCAAATTTTTCAAGCCCAAAATTTCTCTCTATAAACAATGGCTTCTCTTTTGTGTAAATACAGACACCACTGTAACCCTTTCTTTCAGGAGATGAGAAATAAGAATAATAGCCCGATATTTCTTTTAATTCTTTATGAATGTCTTCTTCTCTGGCTTTTGTCTCCTGGATGCATAATATATCTGGGGCACCATTTTCAATGAATTCTAAGAATCCTTTTTTAGCTATTGAACGCAGCCCGTTAACATTCCATGATAATATTCTAAGATTTTTCATAAAATCGCCTAATCGAAGTCAGCATAAATTTCTCCAAAATTAATTCCAGTATTGAGGGGGGTTTTCTCAGATTCAAATCTTAAAGACCATCTTGCCTTATGTAACTCTGGACTTGCACTACCATTTTTTATGGCTTCGTATGCTTCAATAAAAGCGGAGATTTTATCGATTGCTTTTACTAGCTTGCCATCTCTAGGATTAAATTTGTCATTGTTATATTTAATATCAATATCTTCCGGAATTACTTTAGTTTTTCCATTGAGATTAATAGTATTGTAAAATTCATTTTCAGTATACATCTTTAGTTCATTATGCCATTCTTTTGGAATTAAAGGGTAAATTTTCTCTTCCATCTGCTCTTTTTCATAACCTTTGATCAATTCTTCTAATCCCTCAACTGATCTCTTTAGAGGCGAGTGTATATCTTTTGTAAGCGCCTCGGGTAAATCATGAAACAAGCCTGTGAAGTAATTGTTAATCCTCCTTTTTTCACACGCACCGATTTCTAAGGAGAATAAATACGAAAGAATAGCAACAAACATCATATGTCCCAAGACTGAAGTCTTAGGAACTCTGTGGACATGTGCCCATCTTGATTGAAATCTAAGCTGGCCTGAAAATCCTATAAATCTCCCAAATTTTGTATAAGCCCCTGCTTTTATACCTTCAAGATCATAATATCGATTCTGTTTCTGTTGAAGGTCTCTTTCAATGGCTATCATTTCATAATCATGTACATTTAATTGCTTTATTATATCAAACTCCCACCTAGTTGCATAAAAATGTGCTGCGCTGAGAATTCTTTTGTTTAAAGTATTGTCACTTTCTTGGAAATAGTCTCTAAATTTATTTGAGAATTCTTCACCCAATGGGCTAATCACAGCTTCAAGTTCTTTGTAAACCCATTGGTTCAATTTTTTATATTTGTCTTCATCCTTTTTAAATTCGTAAAGAATGGTGGGTTTTAAATCTGTAATTACAATCCTTTGTAGAAGTTCAAATATCCCACCTTCTATTATATCAATCCAGTTGAAATCACTTTTTTTTTCTTCAAATTTGCCCAGTATATAAGCAATAATCATTTTGTGGCCCTGTTTATCAAGTTCTACTAGATCTAGCGGCCTTATTTTATCGTTCCATCTCTGCATATATGCAGCATCAAATATTCTTAACAGTAAAGATTTCCTTATCATAAAATCACGACTAATTGGCAAAAATTACTCTTAACACGTCATCAATCTTATATAGTTTCTTTGAAAGAATTTCTGAATCCTTGTCGCTTATTTTTCCTTTCTTTTTTAAAATATATAATTTTTTAACAATCGCATTAATCGAATCGAAGGCATTTTTGACATCTAGGTCATTTCCCATATGCATCTCAAAAGATTTGGACAATTCATCCAATAGCATATGGACAGTTGGAGAAGATAGACCAGAATTATCTCTCATTAATATATAATTAGTCATGTTTACAAAATCATTAAGTTTTTTTGAACTCCTCTTAAATTTATTAAACGTGAAATTCACTCTTTCGCGATAATGAGAATAAATAAGGAAGAATCTAATATCTCTTGTGGAATAGCCTTTATTAATTAGGTCTTCAACATATAATATGTTCCCTTTCCTTTTTGACATCTTTTTTCCATTAACGAATAAATGATGGCCGTGCAGCCAGTAAGGGCAAAAGTCTACCCCGGAGTAGCTTTCCATTATGGCAATATTATAATCGTGGTGCATTAATCTATTATCGATACCCCCGCAACAAATATCAACTTGGTAACCAAAAGAATGCATGATAATAGCTGGGTCTTGGGCGTTCCAAGCTGGCCAGCCCCTACCTATCGGGGCATCCCAGCAGGGGTAAGTCTCGTCTTTGCATGAGTGCCATAAAATAAAGTCACCTAAATTCCATATATTATTTGAATAGTTGTCTCTTTTGAATCTTATTTTCTTTTCTGGCCAGTTAGACATATCAAGCCCATAAAGTTTTCCAAATCCCTTGAAAGTTTTAGGGTCAAAATAAATATCCTCTTTATAGTAATATGCATGTCCCTTTTCTATTAGTTTTTTTATTATCTTAATTGCATAGTCAACGGTCTCGGTAGATCTTACAATATGAGTAGGCGATTTAATGTTAAGAAGTTTTATTTCGTCGTGAAAGATATCTGCTATTTTTTTTGTCAATTCGTTTACAGTTACTCCCTTGACTTTAGCTTCTTCAATTGCTTTATCTTCAATATCAGTAAAATTCATCAATCTTGTTACATTATATCCTAAATATTCCAAATATCTCTGAAGTATATCTTCAAATATAAAAGTTCTATAATTACCAATATGTGGCTTTCGGTAAATTGAAGGGCCACATGTGAACATATTAATTTCTTTATTATTTCTAAGTTTGAACAATTCGACTTTTTTTGTAAGCGAGTTGTATATTCTAAAATTCGGATAAGTATCAGCTTTGAAACTAGAATCCATGTTCATATTTAGGATTTAATCAATATAAAAAGTTACCTAAATGATATACAGCGATAAATGAATTATTCAAAAACTTGAATCTCCTTCGTTTTTTTAACAAATTCTCCGAATTTGCCTTCAAATCTTGTAGCTCTTATGTCTTTATCGTCAATGTAATGGTAATTACCACCCCTTGGCTTACCAAAGATAATATTATGGTATCTAATTTCATGGTCTTTTAACCACTTGACAGTAACTTCTCTTTCTTTTTCAGTTCTTGAAGTAAAAAAGGTTATAATGTGCCCTTCGTCATACCATTTATTTATAGTGGCTTTAGCATTAGGAATCTCTTTTGCTGATTCCATTCTTTCGGGCTCTTCATTAGGTATATCATCACATATTACTCCGTCGATATCAATAATAAAGTTTTTTAATCCATCCACTAGTTTAGGGCTTGTTTTTTTACCATTGGGACCGATATTTTCTCTAAGATAAGTCAATTCTTTTCCCCCATGCACATAATAAGATAACACCAATACTATTTATAAGTTATTATTATCTAAGATTAGTTAATCTCAAGACATATACTCTATTTTATAGCTTTGAATCTTACAATTATTTTTGATACTCATAAATTAAATTAACTAAGATTTTCGTGTCTTATTTGTGCGTATTTTTTCAATAAGTCCTTTTCTTCAGAAGTTAAACTTTTTGGTATTTCAACTTTTACCTTAACAAGTAAATCTCCAGTTCCAAATCCCCTTAACTTAGGCATACCCTTACCTTTTAATCTCAAAATAGTTTCTGGCTGGGTCCCAGCTGGAACTTTTACATTCGCTTTTCCATCTATTGTGGGTACTGATAAAGAGCATCCTAAAGTAGCTTGAGCTATCCCAATAGATTGGGCATATATTAGATCTGCACCTTCTCTTTTGAATTTATTATGTGGGATTACTCTAATTTCAACATACAAATCTCCAGGTGGCCCCCCGGCAGCACCTGTTTCGCCTTCTTGTGATATCCTAAGGGTACTACCATCCTCAATTCCTTTAGGGATGTCTATACTAATTGTCTTTTCTCCACGTACACTGCCACTTCCGCTGCATTTAGGGCATTTTTCTACAATAACTTTTCCCCTTCCTCCACAAGTATTACATGCTGTGACTGTCGCAAATGTTCCAAAGACTGTATCCCTTCTAGCTTGAACTCTACCTGTACCACCACATGCAGGACAAACTTTAGGTGGTAAGCCACCTTTAGATCCTGTGCCTTGACAATCTAAACATTTTAACCCTTTGTTCATTTTAAGAGATTTTTTTGTGCCAGTATAGGCTTCTTCAAGTGTTATAGATATGCCTGTTTTTAGATCTCTACCTCTTTGCGGTCTGTAAGTTCCACCTCTTTGGCCCGAAGACCCAAAAAATATGTCGAATATAGAATCGCCGAAACCTCCTCCGCCAAATCCGCCACCAAAAATGTCTTCCAAATCAGAGAAATGAGTAAAGTTACTCCATTCAAATCCTTCTCGGCCAAATTGACTGTTTACTCCGGCATGTCCATGTTTATCATAATTAGCTCTTTTGTTTTTATCCATAAGAACTTCGTAAGCTTCGGAAATTTCTTTAAATTTTTCTTCAGCTGCTTTATCGCCCTTGTTGAGGTCGGGATGATATTTCTTAGCAAGTCGCCTATATGACTTTTTTACTTCGTCATCTGTAGCATTTTTGTTTATTTCTAGAACTTCGTAGTAATCTCTTTTAGTCATCCTGAACCCTCAAAAAATAATAAAAAAATAAATTAATCTTTTTTATCTTCGTCTGTTACCTCAAAATCAGCATCATATACATTGTCACCAGTGTTAGTACCGCCTTCAGTCTTTGGTTCTTCATTTGGCTGCCCTTGTGCACTCTGTGTTTGTTGATAAATCTTAGTGCTTATTTCATACATCGATTTTGATAATTTCTCAGTCTTCTCATTTATTTCTTGAGAATTATTTCCGCTTATAGCATTTTTTAGTTCTGCTATTAATCCTTCTAATTCAGATTTTTTAGAGGAATCTATTTTATCTGCAAAGTCTTTAATCGCTTTTTCAGTTGTATAAATTACTGTATCCGCCTGGTTTCTTGCTTCTACCAATTCTTTCTTTTTTGTATCTTCCTGTGCATGAGCTTCGGCTTCTTTCTTTAGATTTTCAATCTCACTCTTAGATAAGTTAGCTGATGCTTGTATGGTAATACTCTGTTCTTTTCTAGTTCCTTTGTCTTTGGCTGTAACATTTAGAATTCCATTTGCATCAATATCAAATGTGACTTCTATTTGAGGGATACCTCTTGGAGCGGGGGGTATACCACTCAGAGTGAATTTACCAAGAGTATGATTGTCCGCTGCCATTGGCCTTTCCCCCTGGAGCACATGTATCTCTACTGAAGATTGATTGTCTGTTGCTGTTGAGAATACTTCGCTTTTCTTTGTAGGTATAGTTGTATTTCTATCAATCAATTTAGTAAATACTCCGCCAAAAGTTTCAATCCCTAAGGACAATGGTGTAACATCTAGAAGAAGTACATCTTTTACTTCACCTTTTAGCACTCCACCTTGAATTCCTGCGCCAATTGCCACACATTCGTCAGGATTTATGTCCCTTCTTGGCTCTTTTGCAAAGTACTGTTTTACATAATTGTAAACTTGAGGCATTCTTGTCGATCCACCTACAAGTAGAATGGAGTCTATATCTTCTGGCTCTACTTTTGCATCTGTCATTGCTTGCTGAATTGGTTTCATTGTCCTGTCTATAAGATCCTTTGTCATTGCTTCAAATCTTGACCTAGATAAGGATACTTCTAAATGCTTTGGACCAGATTCATCCGCAGTCAAATATGGTAGATTAATGGAAGTTTCAGTTAACCCGGACAATTCAATCTTTGCTTTCTCGGCGGCTTCTTTTAGACGTTGCATTGCCATTTTGTCTTTAGTTATATCCTTACCATACTGCTTTTTATATTCTTCAACTAACCACTCAACCACACGCTGGTCCCAATCGTCTCCACCAAGGTGTGTGTCACCATTAGTAGATTTTACTTCAAATACTCCTTCACCTATTTCAAGAATTGAAACATCGAAAGTACCTCCTCCAAGGTCATAAACAAGGACAGTCTGTTCTTCTTGTTTATCAAGTCCATATGCAAGAGTTGCTGCGGTAGGTTCGTTAATAATTCTTAAAACTTTAAGTCCGGCTATTTCTCCCGCATCTTTTGTTGCTTTTCTTTGAGAATCGTTAAAGTAAGCAGGTACGGTAATTACTGCTTCCGTGATTTTCTCTCCAAGGTACGCTTCTGCATCATCTTTCATTTTCTTTAGAATTTTTGCAGAAAGTTCTTCTGGAGTATAGTCCTTTCCCCCAAGAACAATCCTTACTTCTTGAGTATTCCCAGGTGTAATTGTGTACTGGATAATTTTCTTTTCACTATCAACTTCATCATATCTTCTACCAATAAATCTCTTAACTGAGTAAGCAGTATTCTCAGGATTCGAAACTATCTGATTTTTTGCAACTCTGCCTACTAGCCATTCTCCCTTAGATGAAACTCCTACGACTGAAGGCGTAGTTCTCCCACCCTCTGCATTTGGTATTACAAGGGGTTGGCCTTTATCCATTATAGACATACATGAATTTGTTGTCCCTAAATCAATTCCTAATACTTTTCCCATTATAGTTCACCTCTTGATTATAACATTATTATACTAATTATTCCTTTTTAGTTACTTTAACTCTTGATGGTCTTATTACCCTATCATTTAAAATATATCCCTTTTGAAACTCTTCTACTACTGTGTTATCATCTGATTCTTCCGAACAAATTGTAGCCAGTGCTTCATGATAAAATGGATCAAATTCTTTGCCTACGCATTCAATCTCACATAATCCGTGAGAACTAAGAACGTCCTTAAGATCTTTATAAATGAGTTCCATTCCTTTCAATACATCAACTTTATCTAGATTTTTCTTGTCTATCTCGCTATAAGCTTTTATTCCTCTTTCAATGTGATCGAGTACATTTAAAATACCCATAATTATTTCCTGTAACGCATATTTTTTAGTATCGTCTTTTTCTTTCTCTGTTCTTTTTTTAAGATTTTGAAAATCTGCTTCGCTCCGCAATAGTCTGTCATAATTTTCTTTTGACTTTGATTCACTTTCTGAAAGCCGTTTCTCTAGTTCAGAGATTTTATTTTCAAGTTCAGCGATTTTGTCTTCATTATTTTCAAGGATTTCATTCTCATCAGTCATTAAAACACCTAAATTTTTTGTAGATTTTATTCTCCCTTGGAAAGCCAAAGCAATTGTCCATATAAGTTGCAGCTTTCTCCAGTCTTTCAAAGAGTCTATCAAAATCTCCTCTTATCTCCATCATTGTTCTTGTTAGATTTCCACCTCGGAGAGTATAATTTCTTCCACTTTTTCTTATGAGGCCACACTCAATCAGTTTGTTGAGTTGATTAATAACTGCCCCACGAGACATTGAAAGCTCTTCTGCTAATTCTGTACTTGAAATGCCACATCGATAATCCGATTTTTCGACTATCACCCTAAACAATGTAATTGCTGTCTTGTTTACATCTCTTCCAGTAACAATTCCTAGTGACTCACAAACCCATTCCATATATCCTACTGGTGAATCTTCGAACGGGGCGTCTAAATCTCTGACAACTATTCGCATTGGACAGCTTCGTGAAATGGCCACTTAAGTTCACCTAAAGTTAATCTAATCAATCCATTTATAAGATTTTCGGTTATATGCCATTTTTGTTTAAATGATACTGAACAATAAAATCGCTAGGATTATTCATATCTGAGTACGGACAAAGGTCTTATCCTTGAGGTATTGTATGCAGGGATAATCGAAGCAATTACAGATACAACTAATGACAAAAGGAATATCCCGCCTAAAATTATTGGACTGATAGGGGTGCCACCGATTTGTAAAATGATAGAAAGAGCAAAGAATGACATGTAAAGAATAGCTAAAGAAAGAACTCCTCCAATCGCACCTATTGCCAAGTTTTCTACTGCAAGATTTTTTAATACTGTAAGATTACTTGCACCTATTGCCTTCATAATTCCTATTTCTCTCTTTCGGTCAATTATCGTAAGGTACATTGTGTTAGAAATTACAATTATGGCAACGAAAAGTGAAAATGAAGCAAGTAATGATATTGGAATCACTACCTGATCGATTAATCTATTAACAATTGATAAAACTTCAGAGGATTCAAAAACATAATAATCTGGCGAAAACATTGCCTTTACTTTTTTAGATAATGATGCTGTCTGTCCTTCTTTTGCAATGACATTTAGAGTATAGGTATAAATGTCAGGGAAAGAATCACTAAGCGCGTTATATGAAACTAGAATTTCGGCATCTTTATTAAAAGGGCCAGTCTTGATATCTCTAATAATAAACGTCTTTTTATAATCATTTTCTTCTAGAGTTAAAGTGTCCCCCATTTTTACGCCGAATAATTGTGCCAGTCTTTGAGAGATTATTATCCCATCAAAATCATTTCTACTAAAATATGTAGATTCCTCCCCTAATCCTAGAATATTAACTTTGATTTTTGAGAAGAGTGGGATGGATTTCTGTTGATCCAGAGGCATTGGCTTAGCATAGTCATTTATTTTTACTTTATTTACTTCAATTATATTAAATTCCTTATTTGAAGAAGATCTTATTATTTTATCAACCGTTTCAACAGAGGTAAGA